>Ga0255049_10000008_pt1 | contig 121479 bp, 106 predicted proteins | sample JV7_2_3_MG_FD_183615 | JGI IMG/M metagenome (GOLD analysis project Ga0255049, IMG submission 183615) | Seawater microbial communities from Jervis Inlet, British Columbia, Canada - JV7_2_3 | ecosystem: Environmental > Aquatic > Marine > Inlet | place: Canada: British Columbia | collected... | reverse complement strand
CGTGGATTTTGCCAGGCGCATGTGAATCGTAACGGTACCTTGTATAACCTGTCGTACGGTATTATCTCGGCGATCGAGGTCGAGTCGATACGCAACAAACCGGTGTATCACTTTCAACCCGATAGCCAGGTCATGTCGATCGGTAGTTACGGCTGCAATTTCCGCTGTAAGGGTTGTCACAACCTCGAAATCTCCTGGGGTGTCGAGGCACTCGACAAGCTCGCCAAGGGCCAGTCGACCGATGCCTGGATAAGCCCCGAGCAGATTGTCGCAACAGCGCTTAAATACGAGGTTGGCGGTATCGCTTTCACCTATTCGGAACCGGCGGTCTGGCTTGAGTATGTGCTCGACGTGTCAAAACTGGCACGGGCGGCTGGTCTGTTTACAGTGTATGTATCCAACAGTTTTGTCACCGACGAGGCGCTTGAGTTGATAGCACCGCATATCGACGTATTGTGTTCCGACGTGAAGAGCCTGTCGACAGAGTTTTACAAAGATATTTGCCCGGTTAGCACCGTCGACCAGGTGCTGGACTCGATTAAGAAAGCACATGATTTAGGCGTCCATGTTGAAACCCGTACCAATGTGATTCCCGGTAAGAATGATGATCCGCAGGAACTCCGCGCTATTGCCGAATGGATTCGGGATAATCTCGGTGCTGACAGCCCCTGGCATGTGACGAAGTTTTTCCCCGCCTACCAGTTGTCGCACCTGCCCGCGACGCCCAATGCGATTATCGATGCGGCGGCTGATGCCGGGAGGGAGATTGGGTTGAAGCATGTTTATGGCCATACTGATATTAGTTGTGATTGTGCTACCGAGAATATGCCGATATCGGCCTGGCTGGAAATGGATACTGGGGCTTTGAGCGAGGTGAATAAGTGTGCTGCCAGTTGTTGCGGTGATGAGGGTATTTTGGTGAAGAAGTTTGAGAGGGAAGCTGGGGTGTTTGTTGGGTAGATTCCGGGTCTTCGCCCGGAATGACGAATGGTGGGTGTGCGACGAGGTGACTTTGATAATCTGATTTTCTACTGGTTTTTTAACCCTCACCCTGGCCCTCTCCAAAATAAGGGCGAGGGGTTTAGTAGGGGTTGGGGCTTAGTTCCATCGATAGTAATTTTCTTACCGGGGTTGGCAGGCCGTATTGTGGCAATTCACTGGGTGCTACGAATGCTATGCTGTTCTGGTCGGCTACCTTTTGGGGTAATTTGTTTAGATCGATTAGGGCTAGCGAGATATCCAGGCTGTAGTGGGTGAACTGGTGTTTCAGGACATCGGGTTTTATTTCACCGGGGGATTTTGTATCGGCGAGATAGCTCGATTGCCAGTCGGCGATATCTTCGTTGCCTGCCACTTCGGGTAGTGACCAGAGGCCACCCCAGATGCCGGTGGGGGGTCTTCGATAGAGCAGGATCCGGTCCTGGTAACGATGCAGCAGCATCAGGGTTTGTTTGTTCGGTTTGGGTTTGGGCGGTTTCTTTTCCGGGAAGCTCGTCTGTGTGCCCTGCTCGAAACTTGCGCAACATTCGGTTAGCGGGCAAACCTCGCAGCGGGGGCTGGTTTTAACACAAACCATTGCACCCAAATCCATCATCGCCTGGTTGTACTCGCCGGTTTGGCTGGCGGGGGTTAATTGCTCGGCGATTTGCCACAGCGTTTTCATGGTTTTGCCCTGCCCGTACCAGCCTGCTACCTGAAAGCACCTCGCCAGTACGCGTTTTACATTGCCATCGAGGATCGGCCAGTTTTGGCCACAGGCGAGGCTTAAAATAGCGCCGGCAGTGGAGCGACCGATTCCCGGCAAGCTTGTTAGTTGGTCCATTGCTTGCGGAAACTGGCCAGCATGTTGATCGCGTATTATTTGTGCGGCCCGATGCAGGTTTCTGGCACGCGCGTAGTAGCCGAGTCCCTGCCAATGTTGCAATACCTGGTCGATCGACGCGTCGGCGAGCGATTGTAGGTCCGGAAATGTCTTTAGGAATCGCTGGTAATAGGGAATCACCGTAGCAACCTGGGTCTGTTGCAACATGATTTCGGACAGCCAGACGCGGTAGGGTGTTTTATCGAGCTGCCATGGCAGATCGGTTCTACCGTGTCGGGAATGCCATTCCAGGACCGCCTGGGCGAAAGCGCGAGGTTCCTGCTTTGAGCCTTGTGGCATGACTGCTACTGTCAGGGCCTCATTCAAGGAAATCCAGCAAATTGTTGATGGCCTTTTGCTTCTCTGCCCTCTTTTTAGCTTTCAGTACCTTTTTTTGCTTATCGCGTTCGCGTTGCCTGGCGGCTTCGAGCGCGGCCTTTTCCGCGTCCAGCTGCCGTCGCAGTTCGGCCTTTTGCTTTTCGATCTCGGCCTTCATTTTTTCCTGTTCATCGGTACGGCGTTTCGCGGCGATACCCTTGAGCATTTTGTCCAGCTGCACATCGATATCCGGTGATTCGAATGGGCCTTTGATAGCTACTGGTATCAGCAGCCCCTTGAGTTCATCTTTTCCACCACCACCCTGGCCGGCGACGGTGCCCACCAGCTTGGCATTCACCAGGTAGTCGACCGTGTTGTCGTTAAGGTCGGCCTTACCCTCACCGCCGATACGCAGCAGTGGCGCCTGCAGGTTGAGGTCGTTACTGCTGAACACCCCTTTTTTGATTCTGCCGCTCAGGCTCAACGAAGAAAAATCGGTGCTCTGTACCTGTTTGGGTGGTTCAGGCTGCTTCCTCAGTTTGGCTTTAGCCTTGTCGATCGAATAACGCAGGTTAAAACCTTTTAACGCCCCGTCCTTCAGGACTATGCTCATCGCGCCGTTACTATTCTTTTTCAACTCGCTAAGCCATTCACCGCGGGTAGTGATCGCCAGTTTGGCGGCCATTTCGCCGCTTACGCGATCTTCGCCGATATAATCGGTCATTAATTTACCCATTTGCACGCCATTCAATTCTTCACTGACGCGATACTTCGGCTGCTGCCCGCGAGCATCGATTTGAAAACTGCCCTGGTAATGGCCATCGTATAAATCCATCGTCATCGGATCGAGGTTGAGCAGACCATTTTTACCAACAATGTTGATCCTTGCATTTTCAAGCAGCAGGTTCTGGATTTTTATCTGCTTCGCCGTTAAACGGCCACTGACATGAAGTTCGCGCAGCAGCTCCATCGGCAGGGCAATTTCAACATCTTGTTCTGATTTAGCAACCGCCGCGCTGGTAGGCGCCTCGACAGTCACCTGCGCCTCTACTGCTGGCGTCCCAAGTAGCACATCGAGATCGAGCAGTTCAGTGGTGAGATTGAATTCCAGGGCAGGCTGCGAATAGTCGGTGACATTCACTTTGCCACCGAGATGAATGTCGTCCAGCTCCAGCTCGAATCCGTCAAATTTTACTGCATTGCGTTGCAGGTCTAGTAGCAGTGACTCACTGGCAACACCAACCTGCATCCGGCCCTTTGGCAGCGCACTGCCCTCGGCCGCAATTTGCAGCTTCATGTCATCGACCTTAAGCTGGTTATCATTGTTCAAGTACTGGAGTCTGGCTTTCAGATCGACGTTCGCGGCAATGTCATCGGCGCTTTGCAGGGCCAGGTGTAGTTGCAGGGCAAACGGTGCATCGGCGGTGATGGGCCCGGTTTTCAGGTCGAATTCGTTAATGCGATACTCGACACCGGCCTGGTCATCTTTCCACAGCAATCGGGCATTTTGCATATTGATGCCGCCGAATGCGCCACTGATCGTGACCGCATCCGAATCGGCACCGCCCCCGCTGGTCGAACCTGCCGTGGTGGATGACGCCGGGCTGTCTGCCTTGAGCAGGTTATCCCAGTTAGTCACACCCGCTGCATTTTTTTGCAGATTGATTTCCAGGTCTTGCAGCAACAATTGGTCGACCTGTGGGCTGAACGTAATTAGCGAGGCCACATCGACGCTGATACTGGCCTTGTTGACCTTGATCATCGGTTGGGCGCCAAACCCGGGGGCATTGGAAAAGCTCATCGCGCCAATTTTCATTCCCAGCGCTGGATAGATGGTTAACCCGACATCGCCAAAAAACTGCAAATCACGACCGGTCTGCTCACGCACCAGGTCAGTCAGCTCCTGTTTGTACAGGTTCGCGTCAAAGGTGGCGACGAATATCCCAGCAACGCCGGCGATGAAAAGCAGCGAGACGAGGGTAATATAAACGAGTAATTTCAATATTCTTCTAGCTATTCCTGACATAATTCTTGATCCGTTTATAATGGCCACAATGTGGCACGATTAGGGTGTTGAATCAAGGCAATGAAAGACAAAATGGAAGCATGGCTGGCACAGGCAAGGGACCGATGGAGCGCCTTCGGGGAAAAGGGGCGTTTAGGCCAATGGTTATCCCTGCCGGTGATATTGGTCCTGATTTTTGTCATCGGGCTGGGTAGCTACTGGAGTGATGAACCGGATTCGTTTGATGTTGAAGCGGTCACGAACGAAATAGCCCTCGCAACCGGGGGTACCGCGACCACCGGCAGCTACACCACCGCCAGTGCGATCGTGGCAGTGGAAACCCTGTTGAACAAGCGCGGGGGGTACCTCAGCAACGATGTCCTGCCACCTTCAATATGGCTCGATAATATCCCCAACTGGGAGTTTGGCGTGCTGGTACAGGTGCGCGATATCACGCGTTCGATGCGAAACGATTTCAGCCGCTCGCAATCACAGTCGACCGAAGACAAGGACCTGATCATCGCCGAGCCCAAGTTCAATTTCGATAGCCGCTCGTGGATTTTCCCCGCCACCGAGAATGTCTACCAGGAAGGCACGGACGCGCTCTATGGTTACCTCAAGCGTCTGCAGGATCCGGGTAGTCCGGATGCGCAGTTTTATGCCCGCGCGGATAATTTGAAAGACTGGTTAAGCCAGGTCGAAAAGCGCCTCGGCAGCCTGTCGCAACGACTCAGCGCCAGTGTCGGACAAACACGCCTGAATACAGACCTCGCCGGCGAAGCAGAGGCGGTCCAGTCGACCGGGGTGAATCAGCAGATCCTGGTCAAAACACCCTGGTACGAGATTGACGATGTATTTTACGAGGCCCGCGGAGCAGCCTGGGCGCTGTTGCATTTTCTCAAGGCTGTCGAGCTGGATTTTGCACCCACCCTGAAAAAGAAAAACGCGCTGATCAGTTTGCGGCAAATCATTCGCGAGCTGGAAGCAACCCAGCAAACTCTATGGAGTCCTATTATCATGAATGGCAGCGGATTTGGCATGTTTGCCAATCACTCGCTGGTGATGGCCTCGTATATTTCACGCGCGAATGCGGCCATAATCGATTTGCGCAACCTGTTGGAACAAGGCTAATACTAGATGGCGGCCAAGCCCAACAATATTCTGGACCAGAGAAAACGATGACAGATTTCGACTCGGACGCGGTCAGTAAGATACACCGCCACCTGCACAGCCATTTACCTTCGGAGTCGGCCCTGCGGGTCAAGGCGCTGGAAAGCCTGCTGGTCGACAAGGGCCTGGTAAACAGTGCGACTATCGACGCCTGGGTGGAAGCCTACTCGGAGGAAGTGGGGCCCAAGCGCGGTGCGCATGTGGTTGCCAAAGCCTGGACCGACCCCGGGTTCAAATCACGGTTGATGCAGGACGCGGTATCCGCAATCGACGAACTGGGCTACCTGGGCAAGGCAACCGCCCACCTGAAGGTGGTCGAAAATACAGCGGCTGTCCACAACCTGGTGGTTTGCACACTGTGTTCGTGTTACCCGTTTTCTATCCTCGGAATTGCACCTAACTGGTACAAGACAGCGGCCTATCGGTCGCGCGCGGTACGCGACCCGCGTGGTGTTCTGGAGGAATTCGAGGTCGAGCTGGATGACGACATCGAGGTTCGTGTCTGGGACAGTACCGCCGAGCTGCGCTACCTGGTGTTACCGCAACAACCCGAAGCGACCCTGGATTTCAGCGAAGCGGCGCTCGCAAAACTGGTCACTCGCAACTCGATGATTGGCACCGATCGGGTATTGTCGCCGAAACCAAAAGACTGACTGTTATGGACGGCGTGCATGATCTGGGTGGCAAACAGGGTTTCGGCCCGATCGATGTCGACGAGGTCGAAGTCCCGTTTCACGCCGACTGGGAAGGCCGCATGTGGGCCATCGCGCAATGCGCCCGCTCGCCCGACTGGACCATCGACTGGTGGCGACACGTGCGCGAGTTGATCGATCCGGTCGATTACCTGTCGCGCCCTTATTTCGATTCCTGGGCGCAGACCCATATTGCAGCCTTCATCGACTCGGGTGGTTTCACGCTCGATGAAATTCTCTCCGGCCAATCGGTTAATCCTGCAATCGATCCGTTAGCCTCGCAGGAATACGACGATATTATCGCCGCGGTCGAAGCACAGGCGGACCGATTCGACCGTGAAACTGAAGCGCAGCCGACCTACCAGGTGGGTGATAATATCTTCACCCGCCAACTGTTACCGGACCATCATACCCGCCTGCCCGCCTATGCCCGCGGGAAGCCGGGCGTGATCCATGCCCAACATGGCGCTTACGTATTTGCCGATGCCAGCGCACGGGGTAACGAGATCGCGCAACATCTCTACTCGGTCGTATTCGAAGCGCGCGACCTGTGGCTTGAAGCCGACAATAGAAAGGATCGCGTGTTTATCGACCTGTGGGAGAGTTATCTTGACCCGGCCCGAAATTAAGCCGTTTAAGCGCATGGATGGCGAGCCGGTGTTCGACGAACCCTGGCAGGCGCAGGTATTGGCGATGGTCGATACACTGATCAGCAATGGCGTGATCGAGGCTACGGCCTGGTCGGACAGCCTTGGTGGTGAATTAAAGAAAGCGCATCGACTCGGCGCCAGCGACGATATCACGACCTATTACAAGGCGGTGCTAGGGGCGCTCGAGCAACTGCTCGATCAGAATACCGATATCTCCGGCAGTGAAGTTACGAACAAACGCGATGCCTGGGAACAGGCGTACCTGGCGACGCCGCACGGCCAGCCGGTGAAATTAAAATAAATAAACTCGCGGGGGGAGGCGGGCTAATCAGCCAGGCGCGTTCCAGTGCCCGGATTTGCCACCCGATTTTTCGATCAGGCGAATATCGCCGATCACCATGCCACGGTCTACCGCCTTGCACATATCGTAAATCGTCAACAGCGCGATCTGGGCCCCGGTAAGCGCCTCCATTTCGACGCCGGTTTGTCCATGCGTCTCGGTGATTACCGTGCATTCGATACTGTTGCTCGTCTCATCGATGGCAAAATCGATCGAAACATGGGTGAGTGCTAACGGATGGCAAAGCGGGATTAAATCTGCAGTGCGCTTGGTCGCCATGATACCAGCTGTTCGAGCGATTCCGAGTACATCGCCTTTCTTGTGCTTGCCCTCGATAATCAACGCCAGGGTCTCAGTTTTCATGCTGATCTGGCCCTTCACCACGGCCCGGCGGGCGGTCGACTGCTTGTCACCGATATCGACCATGTGGGCCTCGCCCGATTCGTTGAAGTGTGTCAGTTTAGTCATGCCATATTCTACTACGCTTATTTAAGGAGCAGGTATAACTCGCGCCCACCCCTCTGGATATTCAGTATTATACCGTCCAGGTTACGCCCGATTATCTCCAGCGCCTCATCGTGGTTACGAATGCGTTGCTTGTTGATCGAATACAGTATATCGCCTTTTCGAATACCTGCCTGCCAGGCGTTCGAATCGGGCTCGACCTCAACCACCTGCAGATAAGACACCTGGCCCCGTTGCAAACTGGTTTCGCTAATTTCGCCAATTTTTGCACCGGCCAGCTTTTTATTCCACCGCATCCCTGCAACCACCGGAATCTCAATCGCCTGGATCACCACGTTCAGATTTATCTTTTCACCCTGGCGAAACAGCTCCAGGTCAATAGACTGACCGATGCGTAACAATCCAACCAGGTTATGCATATCTCTGGCGCTACGAATCTTCTTACCATTGGCCGACACGATAACATCGCTGACCTGCAGACCAGCCTTGTGCGCCGGTGAACCGTTTTCGACCTGGGTAATGATAACACCGCTGCTCAGGTCCAGGTCAAACGCCTGCGCAAGCTGTGACGTCAAATCCTGGCCCCGTGCGCCAAGGCGACCACGCCGCACTTCGCCGTGTTCGATCAGCTGCTGCATGATGTCGTAAGCCATATTGATCGGAATGGCAAAACCGATCCCGATACTGCCTCTGTTGTTGCCACCGCTGCCGAAGATGGCAGTATTGATACCGACCAGCTCACCACCCAGGTCTACCAGCGCACCACCCGAATTACCGAGATTGATCGAGGCATCGGTTTGAATGAAGTCCTCGTAGGATTCGATGCCGAGTCCGGAGCGACCCAAGGCCGATACGATGCCCGAGGTTACCGTTTGTCCGAGACCAAATGGATTGCCGATCGCGACCACAAAATCGCCCACGCGTAGACGGCTCGAGTCGGCCATCGGCACCTGGGTCAGCTTATCCGGCTGCACCCGCAGTACCGCGATGTCGGTATCGGGGTCACGTCCGAGAATTTCGGCCAGCATTTCGCGCCCGTCCGACAGGGTAATGGTAATTTCAAACGCGTCTTTAATGACATGGTTGTTGGTCAGTATGTAGCCATTTTTAGCGTCTACTATAACGCCCGAACCCAGGCTCTGGATCTCCTGTATTCTTTCGATACTGGGGCGACCAAAAAAGCGCTCGAACAGCGGGTCATCGAGTAGTGACAGTCCAATTCGTCGTTTAATGTGACCGCGTGTCGCAATGTTAACCACCGCCGGGGTGACCTTTACCAGCATCGGCGCCAGGCTTGGCAACTTCTGCCCATCGATCGCAACCGGCAATGCCGCCCAGGTCGGTGCACAAAAAACCACTATCAATAACAGGGCGGGAAGTCTCATTCGCGTCATATTAGTACCAGGCTGGTCAAAAGGATCGTGGATTGAAATCAAACTGTTCTTGCATGTCGCTATAAAACTTTTTCGCCTTTGCATTATCCGCGGGTGGCGTGTGGATCAGGATTTCGACAAATTGATCGCCATTTGTTCGCCCCGGCATGCCTTTACCCTTGAGCCGCATTTTTTGACCGGATTGCACCCCGGCCTTGACCTTGAGCTCGACATCACCATTCAGCGTCGGCACCTTAAGCGTCGCACCCCTGGCGGCTTCCCAGGGTGTCACCGGCAAACGCAGGTTGACGTCCTGATTTTCAAGCCTGAAAAATCGATGTGGCAATATATTCATTTCAAGGTAGAGATCACCAGCCTCGCCACCATTGGCCGCGGGCTGACCCTGCCCGGCGAGGCGAATTTTTTGACCGCTGGTCACGCCTTTGGGAATGTTGATCTTCAGCTTTTTCATTTTCGCGCTGGCAGGCTGACCACCAGAGGTCGACTTTTGTGAAAATTGAATTGTCTTGGGGCCACCCTGGTAGGCTTCTTCCAGTGTGATATCGAGCTTCAAGTTATAGTCTGCGCCTTTTTGCGGGGGCTGGCGAAACGGCGAGCCCTGCTGGAACCCGCCGCTAAATATCGATTCGAAGAAATCACTGAAATCGCCACCGGGGATTCCGCTACTCGCATAACCACCGGGGTTAAATTCATGGCCGTGCTTCCAGTCGCTACCAAAGCGATCATAAGCCTGGCGTTTCTCTTCGTCTTTGAGCACATCGTAGGCTTCGTTGACTTCCTTGAATTTTTCCTCGGCCGCGGCGTCTTTGCTGACATCGGGATGATACTTTCGCGCCAGTTTGCGGTAAGATTTTTTGATCTCCGCAGAGGAAGCCTCCCGGGGGACGCCTAGAATCTGATAATAATCCTGATATTTCATTGATGCTTAATTTTCCAGAACCCGTTACTGCGGTCACCTTGCAGCGATACGAAGTGTAATAGTCGTGCAGTATTGATCCTGCCCATACACCACTGAAAAGCCTGAATAGATCAGGCTTTCCTCAGCATCTAAATTGGGTTAATAATATAAAATTCAAGCACATAGATTGCTAAAACGAGTTCACTGAGGCTCATTCTTCGACTTCGGCGCTGAGCTTGACTTCCGCTTCCAGCTCCTCAGTTTCCGCTTCAATCTCCGCCTTGTCCGCTTCAACCTCTTCGACCGGCTCGATGATCAGTTCAAGACGGCCCTGATCTAAATCTTTATGCAACGGTTCCAGCACCGGCATCGCTTTGCTAACCCTGGTCGACAACTTGCTAAAGCGCTCGACCTTACCATGCAAACCCTGTCGGCCTGCCAGCGAGGTCAGGGTATCGTTATAGTGATTCGACGCCGCGGTCAGGCTGCCACCCAGTTTTTGCAGTCGAATGGCGACCTCGCAAACCTGGTTAAATATATCTCCCGCTTTTTCACTGATTTCCCTGGCTTCCTCGTTACTGCGCTCCATCATCCACAGGTTCGCCACGGTGCGCAAAATGGGAATCAGCGTGGTATGCGAGACCAGTACTATATTTCTTTCATAACCATAGGAAAATAAATCCTTTTCGTATTTCAGCGCTTCGATATACGCGGGCTCGATCGGCATAAACATCAATACGAAACTCGGGCTGCGAACGCCAATTAAATTGGTATAGTCTTTACTCGACAAATCGTCTATATGCCGCTTGACCGAATTGGCGTGCTCATTCAGCGCCAGCGCCTGTGCTTCCTCAGAATCAGCCGACACCACTCTGTCATAAGCTACCAGCGACACCTTGCTGTCGATAATCATCTGTTTGCCGCCGGGCACATTGATCAGGTAATCGGTTTGCTTGCGTCGCCCATCCGCATCTTTGAATGAGGACTGTTTCTCAAAATGGGTGCCCGCCACCAGGCCACTCATTTCCAGGGTTCGTTCGAGCTGGGCCTCGCCCCAGCCACCTCTTTTCTGCGAATCCCCCTTCAGCGCAGTGGTCAGGTTATCGGCGTCCTGACTCATTTTCAGGCCAATGTCGAGAACCTTCTTGATTTCACTCTCCAGCGAAGCGTTACCCTTCACCGATTCGGTATGCACGTCATTGACCCGCTTTTGAAAACCTTCGATCTGTTCGCGAAACGGCTTGAGCATTGAATCGATAGAAGACCGGCTACTTTCACCGAGCACTTTTGCTTTTTGGTCGAGGATTTTTCCGGCCAGGTTTTCAAATTCAATTTTGAGCTGCTTTTTACTCTCCTCAAATTGCTGCAGTCTTTTTTCGTTGAATTCTAGATCTTTCTGTTGCTCGATTTTCAGCGCCTGGATGGTTTTCTCGGCACTGTGAACCGTTTCGTTAAAATCGCGATTGCTCGCTTGCTCGTCGGCGAGGCTGATTTTAAGTTCTTCGCTGAGATTGTGCGACTGTTCCTGGCTTTGGCGGGCAAGCGCCAGGTCGGTTGCAAGATCACTATTTGCCTCGGTTAGAATAGTTAAATCGCGGCTGCTTTGCCTTTGCAACGACCAGAAATAAGCCGCTATCGCCAGCAATACCAAAGCGCTTATTGCCAGACCGAGTATGACCGGATTATTCAGATCGAGGATTTCCATCGTTAACTCACAAAGTTAAGATGGGGGGTATTATAACAGCTTAATGAGCTCTTCTTCAGTCACGGCCCTGGAGAAATAAAATCCCTGTCCATATTCGGCATTATATTGTTCTAACAGGTCAGCTTCGCGATCGGTTTCGATGCCCTCGGCAACCACGTCCATGCCCAGGTCGTGCGACAGGTTAACCAGTGTTTTGATTATTTCGTTGCTCTTCTTGTTTCGTAACATCGCGCTCACAAACGCGCGGTCGACTTTCAATGTGTCGAATGGAAAACGGTGCAGATAACTAAAACTGGAATAGCCGGTACCGAAATCATCGATCGCGAGCTTAGCCCCGGTTTCCTTTAATTCACTGAGCGACTTGTTGGCAAGCTCGGGATTTGCCACCAACAGGCTTTCGGTAATTTCGAATTTGATCTGCTCACGCGCGGCACCAGCCTTATCCATGATATCGGCAAGTGTTGGAATCAATAAATGGTCTTCGAACTGTTTTCCGGAAAGATTAATGCTGACAAACAGGGGCTGTTTGGATTCATCGCTAAGCCGTTTTTGAAAGCTGCAGGCCTGCTCGGCGATCCAGTAGCCGAGATTAATGATCAGACCGGTATCTTCAGCCTTCGCTATAAAACGAGACGGCGGGAACAACTTCCCGGAGGGGTGTTGCCAGCGCACCAGGGCCTCACAACCGACAATCTTTTTAGTCGTCAACTCAATTATCGGCTGATAGTGCAGACGGAATTCTTCATTCCTCAACGCCGATTTTAGCCTCTTTTCTTCGATCACCAGAATTTTGGTATCTTGCAGCGTTGATTCACCGATAGAGATCTTTTCTGGTGTGGAAGAGGGTTTATTGACCGCGGTACTGATGCGTTTTTGCATATCCAGGTATTGCGCCATAACATTCTTGAGCTCGAGGGTGGTGTTGTCTTCCGAATCCCTTGATGCATCGAGCTCAAACGGCGACATGCCTTCAAATATATGTGACAGGCGACTGAGTAGATCGCGGTAACGCTCCATGATGAGCAGCAGAAACAGGCGTACAGTCGGGTCGGCATTTTCAATTTTCTGCCCCACATAATCGAGTGGAATCGCTGTTACCTTGGTACGTTCTATCGCGCGAGCGGTGGCTGTACGGGGGGAATTATCGATGATAGCCATCTCGCCGAGTACTTCTCCGGCACTGAGAGTGGCAATGACCAGTTTCCTGCCACCTTTATCGAGCGATACCTCGACCGAACCGGATTCGATGATATAGGCGCACTCTCCAGCTTCGCCTTCTTCAAACAAGAATTCGTCGGGGTCGAAATAGGTGGAAAACTCTTTAAATTCCATAGGTATCCGGTCAAGGGTTACAAAGCTCAATTCTTTTGTTATTAATGCGGCGCATGGCCACACCCGACTCTCATCCTGGAACGCTCCTATTCCAGTCTATTAACCAGGTATCGTGTCAGATGTCGGTTAATGCAAGCCGGCAAAATTCCTGTCAGACTGGAACTTTCTCCATATATATAGACCAAAACCAACCATTATCAATAGATTACATGGGGTTACGGTTGCCCGTTCTAGTTAATAATTCGGTAATAAAATCAGTAGATTCCTGCACCGGGTTGATATTACCGAATATCGATTTTTATTACTGTGAACTGGTTCGTCAAGGATTGAGCGGATGCAACCCGTTTAAAACAGAAATCTCATCATCCGGAATATGGTCATCCGTTATTTCTTTGCAGGTTCGCCAGAGCGACTCGCCATGCCAGTCCCCGGCTGATTCACTGTAAATGCTGCGGTTCAACAAATCTAACTGCTGTCTTAACGGATTCCCGAAATGGCGAGCTACCTGGTTCAGATTAACCAACCGGTGATTTTTTACCAGGGCATTGGCCCAGCTTAAAACTGCATCACGCGCATTGTTAGCACTATTCTCAGCACAGGCTTGACGCAACCGTTTTACTGCCCCGGGCAGATCATTCTTCACCGCGTCATCCGAACTGGTAGAACCCAACCTGGAACCCCTGCGGGAAAACCACCAGGCTATAAAACTCGCGAGCCAGCCTGCCCCCAGGATTATACTCAGCCACAGCCAAAACAAGTCGGGCTCGGATTGCAACAGCGCAACATCGCCGGGGCTCTCGGCTACTAAGGGTAAGCCCCTGAAGCCGGGTGTCGATGCCACGCTATTATTGGCGCCCTGCTGCACCTCGATTGTGCGCGAAGGAATGCGTGCCACTTCCTGTTGCCCGGTTCTTATATTCCACCAGGGTATAGTAATTTCCGGTAGGCTATAGCGGCCCGCAGCGGTCGGAATTATCGCGATTCTCCGCTGTAGCACCGCGTCAATACCCCTGGAGGAGCGCTGATTATCAAATACCGGTTTGTCCGGATACTGCTTAATTCCGGCAACATCAGTCTGTACCAGGTCGGGTAACTGGGCAGCGGTAAGCCCTTCAGCGGATAAAGTGATAATTCGAGTCACCGGTTCTCCTGCAGTGAGCTGGCTTAGATCGCCCTGCCATTCATCGTCCAGCTGAACATCAGTCGATGGAAGCCAGTGGGCTGCGTTGAATGTCTCGGGTGTGGCAAGTACTTGCAGAGCCAGGTATTTTGAACGCACCCTTATTATTCTGCTGGGGCTCTTGAACGCATCGAAAATTGATCGCGAACGGCTCCCAAATTGAACTTCGGCGCGAACCGGCCCGATCTTCAGAGTCCCACTCTGTTGCGGAAACAGGGCAAATTGCTGTTCCAGCACCAGGTAAGATTTTTTGTCCAGCCGGGTCTGGTATTGCTTAACATCGCCGAGTGATTCAATCACGACATCCATATCCTCAATCGCCAGATCACCCATCTGATATCCCGTCACGTTGGAACTGCCTATCAGCAACCGTAGCGTTACAATCACCTGGCTTTGCACATACAATGAAGATTCGTCGCTGCTTAGTTCCAGAATTAAACCTTCGTTATCCGGCACACTGGTCTGGCTTGCAGGTTTTACGGTTACCAGAAATGATTTACTATTTTGATTGCCAAAATCGATTGCCGGTAAGATGAAATCGCCCTCCTGCGTGGGCATCACCTGCAATGTCCATTTCAAAATTCGCTGATATTTACCATTAATAATGCTGATGTTATTGCTCTGGCTTCTGTTCAGAATCTGGAAGTTCTGCTCGAGTGGAGAAAAATCAGGCTCAGCGTCAACAGCTTCGTCCGTTTCAAAAATTAACTGAAATGATTCGTTGATATGTACCGGATTACGATCAATCGATATAGTCACGTCCGCCTGGACGAGGCCGCAGAAAAGTATCAACAATGAAAGTAAAACCAATAATAAACGGTTAGGTCTCTCTACTATAAGAGTACCTCTAAAAATAGTGATTTTTTCGCGATTGGGTTTTGCTCCGGCATATCCTGCATACATGCCATCCATGGCAATCACTGGCTTTTGCTCCTGCAAAGCCAGCATACATGCCATCCATGGCAATAAACGCATTTTTAGGGGCACTCTCACCATTGGTTTAGTTCTGGGGTTGTAGTCCCCCGATTCTTGTACTGGTAGATAAATTTGCGCCGCAATAACCCACCCGGGTCATCAGGAATCTTGCGTAACCACTGGTTAGCGGCCTGTTCCGACATTTCATCGCCATCTTCGCCACCGGTTTCGGTGCCACCGCTACTTTCTTCGTTCGATTCGGGCTGCTGAGCCTGTGATGCCTGCGCTTCGGTTTCATCCTGTTGCTCGCTGCGCGGTTTCTGAATAGTCGAATTCTGTTCGTTTTGCTGATCGGCCTGGCTCGAATCAGATTCGGATTGTGCTTGCTGCTGACTTCCACTCGTATTTTGATCCTGGCTCGAATCGCCCGGTTCCGGTGAGTCCTTATCATCCTGATTTTGCCGCTGTTGCGCTTGTTGCTGCTGCAAGAGTTGTTCGATCAGCCGCTTGTTGTAGCTCGCATCCCGGTGTTGCGGATTCGCATCCAGCACCTGTTGGTAAGCCCTGATTGCATCTTCATAGCGACCCAGCTTTGCCAACGCGTTACCGCGATTATACTGAGAATCTCCGGTATCATCCTCAGTCCAGAACTGGAGCGCCTGGTCATATTTCCCGGCACGGTACAGGGATGACGCCTTCCACTGTGCGTCATCAAATAGATTTGCCGCAGCATCGTGAGCGCCCTGATCGAATAGCAGGCTGCCACGTTGATTTCGATTTTGCCACAACTCATCCCAACTCATTGCATCGGCATCAGGAGGATACGGCAGTAGTAATAGTGGCAATATCAATAATACACCACGCCTAAAAACCAGTGACATCAAGGGTAACAGCGCCAGTATCAGTAACGGCCCCTGCTCGCGCCAGATATCCGCGCGCTGATCAGCCGCCAATAGCCCTGCATCGATCGGATTACTTTTTATGTGATTCAATAAAGCCAGGATATCACCATCATCGACACTGATCGGGCTGGATACTCCGTAAGCTTTTCGGGTAAGTTCTCGCATCGCTTCGATTTGCATTCGTGTAATTACGATCGAACCCTGGCTATCTTTCAAAAACCCACCACTGGCTAATGATATCGGCCCGCCTGATTCGGTGCCAATACCCAGTACCGAAATACGAAAACCAGGGTATTCACGCACCAGGCGTTCTATTTCTACAATTTCGATGGTTGAAAAGCCATCGGTCACTATTAATATATCGCCATGGGTCACACCGGTGTTATTGAACAGGTCCAGTGCCTGCCCGACTGCGCGATCGGCGCGCCCCCCCTGAGCCGGCATTATATCGGTACTCAGGCTCGGCAATAACGCATTGATGGTTGCCACATCCTCGGTTAAAGGAGTAACCACAAAAGCGTCCGCCGCGTAAGCGATCAACGCAGTTTGCCCGTCGCGTCGTTGTGACAAAATATCGGCTATCTTGTGCCGTGCCCGCGTCAGGCGGCTCGGTTTAATATCATTGACATCCATCGACCTGGATAAATCGAGCGCAATTACGAGGCCAGCCCGCTGTTTATAAACCGGCTGTGGAACCTTCTCCCAGGCTGGTCCAGCGAGGGCAATCACCGCAACGATTCCGACCAGTGCCACCGGCAGGATCGGCCACTTGTCTCCAGTCTTACCCTTACCTATCAACAGGTGTTGCAACAACTCGGGATCGACTACGTTCCGCCAGCTACCGCCGGCATATTTACTTTTCATTAATTGCCAGATCAGGGCGGCCAGCGGCAGTAACGCGAGTAGCCAGAAAGGGCGTAAAAAGTGGAATTGCTCAAACATCAGTGACGCACCCGTAGCAGACAAACGGCTACCGCCAGTACCAGGGCAAATGCGAGTGGCCAGTAAAACAGGGCACTGATTGGTCGAAATAACTGTTTTTCCCTGTCTATCGGTTCGAGCTCATCGAGCAATGCATATATTTCCGTCAACTCCTGCGTATCATTGGCACGAAAGTAACGTCCCCCTGTTAGTTTGGCTATCTCGCGCAAAGATTTTTCATCGAGCTGTGTCGCCCGATTCGGGCTGCGCAAACCAAACCAGGAACCTTGTGCCTCCTTGTCACCACCAATGCCGATGGTATAAATTTTCAATCCACGCTGCGCCGCCAGTTGCGCGGCTTTAAGCGGTGCGACTTCGCCCGCGGTATTGGCTCCATCGGTCATTAAAATTAGCACCTGTTTTCCCTGCGGATTGACATCGAGACGTTTTAGCGCGAGGCCAATGGCGTCACCAATTGCGGTACGCTCACCGGCGAGGCCAATCGCCGACTCCAGCAGCAATTGATTAATGATCCTGGTATCGAATGTGAGCGGAGTCTGCAGATAAGCCCTGCTGCCAAATAAAATTAATCCGAGGCGATCGCCACGGCGATTTTCGATGAATGCAGTGGCCACCGATTTGGCCGCATTGAGTCGATTCACCGGTGTACTGTTTATTTCAAAATCTTTGGCTCGCATGCTGTCTGATAAATCAACCGCGATCATCAGGTCACGTCCACTGATATTGATATCGATAGCATCTCCCAGCCATTGTGGCCTGCTCGCAGCCAGCACCACGAAACACCAGGCCAAAAGACTCAAACAGGTCAGCAACCGAAGCTTGAACCGGTACCGATGTGGTTGCTGGGAAAATCTAAAATCATCGATGAACGGTACTCGCAGGGCCGCTTCTCTGCCTGCTTCCTGCACCGGTAATCCATAATAAACCGCTAACGGCAGCGGCAATAATAGTAATACCCAGGGCCAGTCAAGCTGCAGCATCGGGAGTTCTCCGGGGCAGGGACCTGATCCATTTTTCACAACTGTGCAGCATCGCCGACAAATCACATCGGCTCGACGGTTGGTACTGACCAATGCGAAGCCATTCGTTTTGATCGGCAGTAAAGCATTCCCTGCCTGAGAGTTGCCTGAGTTGTTCCACCCAGTTTTTACCGGTGATACTGGCGCCGAATGCCCGGCCGCAATAGCTGATTACGGTTCGACGCAGTAAAATCGAGATTTCCCGCAACGCCCGCCGTTCGTCGAGACCATTAACAATGCCAACACGGATTCGGGCCAATTCCCCGAGCGAAACAGATTTGATCGGTTTCCAGCGCAGCCAGCGTAACAGGCGCGGCAAGCAATAAATGATCAGAACGATCAGAATCAACAACATCCACCAGCCAGGCGCCAGCGGCCACCACAACCCGGTATCGGGCAGGTGTATATCTTTTAACGCCAGCTGGTTCATTTTTTGAAGCCGAATCCCGATTGCAGGGTGTCGAGCAAATTCGCGGTGGTGGAAACATCAAGCAAATACAAATGCAGTTGATTGGACAGATTTACCAGCGCTTCGAAATGGGCGCTAAAGCGTTGTTGATACTGCTCGCGACTCGCCACATTGGTACTGTCGAGGCTGATTTCAATGTCACCGTCACTGAGACGATAGTTGCCCGATGGGGGTAAGGCCTGTTCGAACGGGTCGTGCGTGAACAGCAATACCACGTCGTTATGTTTCGCGAGCTGGCTCAGATGAACACGACAGGAGTCGTCCAGAAAACGAAAATCGCTTACCAGTATGACCAGGCTGCCGGGCCGGGTTACATGGCGCAGTCGATTCAATGCCTCGGATCCGGCTTCGAGCCCATTGGTGGTTTTATGTTGCTGGCTCCAGGCCGGATGCGAAGCAAGTTGCTGGATCAGGTGCAAGGCCGCAGCCTTCCCCTGCTTAGGCCGTAATTCGAGATGATGTGCCTCGGAAAAAAACAGCCCACCCACCCGATCGCCATGATGCACACTGCTCCAGGCCAGTAGTGCTGCAAGTTTGGCTGCCAGCACAGACTTAAAGCAGGTCCGCGTACCGAAGAACATGGTCCTGCACAAATCCACCAACAGGAGCACCGGTCGCTCGCGTTCTTCGCGATAGGTCTTGGTATGGGTTCGACCAGTTCGTGCTGTCACGCGCCAGTCGATTGCACGAATATCATCGCCTGATTGATAGGGCCTGGATTCATGATAATCCATGCCGCGACCACGAAATGCAGATAGGTGTCCGCCCGCCATTTGTGCCTTCACCTGACTCGCGACTAATGGAATATTTCGCGCATCGCGGTGCAATCCAATCAACGTGGATAGTTTGACCCTGGCAATATCGTCACCTGTTTCGGAAATATTTGTCATGAATCAGCTCTATTAAACTACCTGGAGTGATTCATGGAACTGCTATTCGTTTGATCAACTCCTCGACACATTGATCTGTGGTCACGCCTTCGGCTTCGGCTTCGAAACTGAGAATAATACGATGCCTTAACACATCGGGCGCGATGATCTGGATATCTTCGGGAGTGACAAAATCGCGATCATTGAGCCACGCATAAGCTCGCGCGCAACGATCCAGCGCCATACTGGCGCGCGGGCTTCCACCATACTGGATCCAGCTCGAAATATCCTCGCCATAGCGTGGAGCTTCTCGCGTTGCCAGTACGATTTCGATCAGATACGCCTCCAGGTTATCGGCCAGATGGGTATCGAGTACCGCCTGACGCGCTTCTAACACCGATGCCTGGCTAATCGGGTTTACCATTGCCATCGATTCACCCGGGTTGCTGCGGGCTTCTCCACGTGTCAATTGCAGTATGGCCCGCTCGTCGTCTGCCCTGGGATAGTCGACCCTGACATGCATCAAAAACCGGTCGAGCTGGGCTTCGGGTAGCGGGTAGGTGCCTTCCTGCTCGAGCGGATTTTGAGTCGCCATGACGAGAAAGACCTCGGGCAACACGTAGGTCTCCGAGCCGACCGTGATCTGACGTTCGGCCATCGCTTCGAGCAACGCCGATTGCACCTTGGCCGGGGCGCGATTGATTTCGTCGGCGAGGATTAAGTTGTGAAACAACGGACCGGGCTGAAATTTGAAACTACCATCCTGGGGTCGGTATATATCGGTACCGGTTAAATCAGCCGGTAACAGATCGGGGGTAAATTGAATGCGATGAAAGTCACCCTTGATACCCTCGCCAATCACCTTGATCGCACGTGTCTTTGCCAGACCGGGGGCACCTTCGACGAGTAGATGACCATCGGCCAGAATTGCTATCAGTAATCGATCCACGAGTTCTTCCTGGCCGATTATCTTCTCGGTAGCATATTGTTTAAGTCGTAAAATTTCTTCTCGTAACAAGAAAAATTCCTCGGAGATTGTTTATAGATTAATACGAATATTCGCTGCTGTTATTCTAAATCCCCGGGCGCAAAAACACGATCATTCAGGACAAAAAACAGGTCGGAAGATTTCCCGCTGGATGGCCGAATTATGTTAGCAAGTGTCCGGCCTTGATCCAGATGACTGTTTCGTCCTCAACATAGGGACAATGTTCACTATTGTGCGGGTTGCGAATCCAGGTGCCCGCGGAATAACAGCCAAATTCATCCAACAGGGTTCCACTAAGCACGTAGACTTCTTCGCCGCCAAAATGCCGGTGCGGCGAAATTTTAGTGTTTTCCGGGAATTTCATCAAGGCTACACTCTCATTTTCGTAGTCGTGCAGTGGCATAACCTGGGATTTACCTTCACCGGCGAGCCACTCAACCCCTCCGGTATCAATACATACCGGCTCAAGATCCCCGGCATCGAACTGATCGAGCTTGACCAATAAGACACAGCCTTGCTTGCTATGGGGAACATGGCTTGATCCCGGTGGATTGCGTATATAAGACCCGGCCGGATAATTACCGTGCTGATCAGAGAATACCCCCTCGAGCACCAGAATTTCTTCACCCAGTGGATGCTGGTGCGACGAAAATGACGATCCGGGATCAAAACGCACGATGCTCGTGGTATGCCCGTGCTCGGCGGCCTCACGCGCCAGTGGCTTGCGCCAGACACCCGCCATTGGGCTCGCCTCCCATTCCTGCTCACTGGTATCGATAACAACCGCCTTGTCGAATTGCATGTTCAACATGAAACTAACTACCGTTTTGGTAAAATATGCTGGTTACGACCCTTATCTCGGGTGTAGCCAGTCCGGCAAAAAGCTGTAAGGGTCGCGCTTAATCGTTTCGTTATACGGAATTTTGCGCGATGTTAATAATTTCTCAAGATCTCCGGCCTTGCCAAAATCGAACAGGTCCGTTGCACCCCCGACAAACTTGTCGCCGACATAGATTTGCGGAATGGTCGGCCAGTCATTCCTGTCCTTGAGTACTTCCAGAATTTTTCCACCCCGGTCATTTTCCTGGTAGGCAACCGAATCGAGGTCTACCGTAATGTATGGAATATCGCAGGCGCTCATCATCTTGCGCACCGACCAGCAGAACTCGCACCATTCCAGCGCAAACATGACCACCTGGTCAGTATTTTGTTTCAATACGGTATCTACTTCATCGACAGCCGCCGGGTCTAACGCTACTGCGGCCGCGGCCACTTCGGGTATGGGTTCATCGGCTTGTGGTTCGCTAATATCGAAGCGACAGGCGGGTGTGGAGCACGAAATCTCGATCTCTTCTTCGTTCATATCCGTGCTGATATCGTCAAACAGCGGCGTCGACAAATAGCGTTCGCCGGTATCGGGTAACATACACAGGATATTGCTGCCTTCGGGCGCGGCTTCGGCGATTTGTAGTGCGCCGGCAAATGTTGCGCCAGAACTGGTACCAACAAATATGCCTTCCTTTTGCGCCAGGTCCTTCGAGCACTGCAGGGCAAAATTGCCATCGATGGCAAGAAAGTCGTCCACGTGATGTGCGTCGGTAACCTGTTCTGCCAGTGTCGGTATGAAGTCCGGCGACCAGCCCTGCATCAAATGCGGCCTGAAATTCGGATGGCTCTGGCTATGCGAGCCATCGGCATTGCGAGGCTGGGCTATTCCGCTGCCCAGGGTTTGCGAATTATCGGGCTCGCAGACGATGACTTTGGTCTGCGGACTCTTCTCCTTGAGTACACGCGATACGCCGTTGATGGTGCCACCGGTGCCGAAACCGCTAACCCAGTAGTCGAGAGATACATCGTCAAAATCGGCAAGAATTTCGACCGCGGTGGTGCGTGCGTGTATATCGGCGTTGGCGGGGTTCTCAAACTGGCGCGACCGCCACCAGCCATGTGCCGCCGCCAGTTCATCGACCTTCTTTACCATGCCGGAACCCATTTCCGAGGATGGCGTCAATACGACTTTCGCGCCAAGGAAACGCATCATACGGCGGCGTTCGAGGCTGAAATTCTCGGCCATGATAACCACCAGCGGGTATCCCTTCTGCGCACACACCATGGCCAGGCCGATACCGGTGTTACCACTGGTGCCTTCTATAATGGTTTGACCGGGTTTCAGCTCGCCGCGGGCTTCGGCGTCCTCGATAACACCGAGTGCCAGCCTGTCCTTCACCGAACCCATCGGGTTAAACGATTCGACCTTCACATAGATGTTGACATGCTTCGGGCCGAGGTTGTTGATACGCACCGCCGGCGTATTGCCAATGGTGTCAAGAATACTGTCGTATCGGTTACTCATCGTGATTTACCTCTAATGGGTTTATGCCCTGTCAACGTCTGGCTATCAGTCCATAAAATAACACGTTAGGCCGTAAAAAGGTTCAAAATCAGACACTGTTTGGCCGACCGTTGTGCAGGAAAGCGATTGTATTTATAACAGAGACGCAAAAGTCATCCGAAAGGTTCCCTGGAGAAACCCGGTGTATTTGTATAACATCGAATCGAGTCTACTCACAGTCATTCGCGGGGGCAGTATTAACTGGTCGGTCTACATCATCGAGGCGAGCGATCACTCTTATTACACCGGTATCAGCACCGATGTTGAACGACGTTTTGATCAACATTGTTCTGGCCCGCTCGGCGCAAAATTCTTCAATGGCAGAACGCCACTCAAGGTCGTTTACCGGGAAGATGGCCATACCCGAAGTACTGCGAGTAAGCGCGAGATTGAAATCAAGAAACTAACTCGATTACAAAAACAGGCGCTATTAGCTGCCCGCACGGGCGATTAATTTCAGCCTATGGATTTACCGCTGGCTATCATTGTTATCCTGACAGTCTGCTCGATTTTTGGCGGTGTTCTGAACGCTATCTCCGGTGGCGCAGGCATGATAATAGTACCGCTGATGCTGGTCATGGGTATCCCTCCTATCAATGCCATAGCCGTGAACAAGTTCCAGAACACGCTGGGCAGCACTACCGCGGCATATCAGTACCTGCGTAAAGGTTTCCTGGATATCGAGTCAATCTGGCCATTCCTGATCTATGCGCTGGTCGGTTCGTGTATCGGTGTCGTGCTGCTGCAGTGGTTTTCCGAGGCGGGTATTCTTGAGGCAATCATCCCCTACGTACTGATTTTTATTGCCCTGTACATTGCCCTCGCTCCGGTGGCCTCAGGCAGTGCAGGTACGCCGAAAATGTCAAAGCCCCGATTCAACGCGATTGTAGGATCCGGTGCCGGACTCTACGGCGGTTTTTTCGGCATGGGAACAGGACCCAGCCTGGTGCTCGCCTTTTCGGTATTGCGTGGTTACGAACTTCGCATGGCGGTAAGCAATAGCAGGCTCGTAATGATGGTGATCCACACATCCTCCCTGCTTATTTTAATGGCTGGTGGCCACGTCTGGTGGTTGATTGCGATCTGTATGGCGCTGGGCAATATCGCCGGATCTTATCTCGGTTCACAACTGTTGATAAAATCCGGCCATCGATTAATTAAAGCACTGCTGGTTATCGTGCCCCTGGCGAGTGCGATAAAACTGTTGTTTTTCAACTAGGTTTTTGACCCTCACCCTCTCCCAACCTGGGAGAGGGGACTAGCAGATTCAAACCATGCTCGGGATATCCGCAGCAAAAGTGGGGAATGCAAACATCTCGCCGCCGAGATCATCGGCGCTGATATTATGACGCATCGCCAGTGCGAACAGGTGGATTAGCTCTTCGCCGTGATGACCAACCAGATGCGCACCGACAATTCGCCTCGATCCTTTTTCCACCAGTAGCTTGGCCCAGGCGACAGTTTCTGCATAGAAACGTGCGGAAAACCACTGCGACATGTCCGAGGTTTTCACCTCGACGTCGAGACCTGTCTTCAATGCTTCAGCCTCGGTCATTCCGACGCTGCTCAATGCTGGAACGGTATATACCGCGCTCGGAACAATCGAGTAGTCGGGTTTTTGCTGCGCGCCATCGACAATATTTTTTCCTACCAGGCGCCCCTCGTAGGTAGCCAGTGGCGAAAGCTGCGCCGAGTGAACCAGCGCATCGCCGGCCACCCAGACTGCAGGATTGGAAACCGAGCGCAGGTATTCATCAACCTCGATGCGAATACCATCGTACCTGATATTGGCAGCATCGAGATCCAGTTCACCAACATTGGCAATTCGGCCGGTGCCATTCACCACGCGGCTAGAGTCGATACTATGTTCCCTGCCCTGGTGAAGGTATTTAACCCTCAACTTACCATCGATTTTTTCGATACCCTGGACCTCGACACCTGTTTTCAAGGTGATGCCTATACGTTCGCTTTCCTGGCTGATGGCTGCCACTGCGTCGCTATCGAGCCGGGGCAACAACTGCGGCATCATTTCGAGAATAGTGACCTTGGCACCGGCGCGCGCGTAAACATGGCTGAATTCCATCGCGATAACACCGCCGCCGATAAACACGACTTCATCGGGTAACTCTCGCTCCGAGAGTACATCATCGGAGGTAATCAGGTACTCTGCACCCGGCATCGAAAGTGGACGCGTAATAGAACCGGTGGCGATAACAAAATCATCGGCTTCAATTTTTGTGCCGTTGACCTCGACCAGGTTAGGGCCCAGGAACTTTGCCTTTCCCGTATACACGGTACCACGCCCTTCGGCAGTTTCTTTCATTGCGACCGGGATAAAGTCGATCATATCGCTCTTTCGATCGATCAGAGCGGTCCAGTCGAGTTTAGCCGGACCGACCTTGATGCCATGGTGATGCGCAATCTCGATCTCATGCATCGCATGGGCAGCGGCTACCAGAACTTTTTTGGGTGTGCAACCACGGTTAGGGCAGGTGCCACCAAATTGATCGGACTCGATAAACGCAATCGACTTGCCCGCTGCGTGGGCTATTTGTGAAACGCCGAAACCGGCATTACCGCCACCTATGATGACAATATCGTAACGATCAGACATGGGTTGAATCCCCTTCATGTTGCTTTATTGACCAATTGGTCATAAACTAGGTTAAATTTTGGCCACTTCGTTAAAAAAGCGGCCACTGTGTAATATATTAGATGTTATTGACCGATTAGTCAATAATTATTTTAAACTAGTTTTGAACATGGAATCGATATGGCCAGACCACGTGAATTTGACGAAGCCCGGGTGAAGGAAGCGCTGATGAATGTATTCTGGGAAAAGGGTTACGAGGCAACATCGATGCAAGACCTGGTTGACGCCACCGGCCTGCTAAAGGGCAGCCTGTACGGGGCCTTTGGTGGCAAACAAGCGCTCTATATGATAGCGCTTGCACATTATGATCATACCCGTATACAGGCGGGTATCGATATGCTGAATGGGGAAGGTAGTGCGAAAGAAAAGGTCGCCCGCCTGTTTGATGCCGTGATCGAGGCAGCCAAAACAGGTGTGTTTGCCGGGGGGTGCCTACTGTGCAACGCCAGTGTCGAGATGGCCCCGGTCGATACGAAAATTGAAAATTCGGTAAAAAGCATTATTCGCCGTTTACAGGCGGCGGTAAAAGGCGCGATTGAACCGGCAGTCAAACCACCAGGTGATGCAACTGCGCTGTCCGGAGTCATTATCTGTGCCTATTTTGGTGCACGCGTGTTGGCGAAGGCGGGGGCACCGCGGCAAATGATCGTTGATACGCGTGAGCAATACCTGAAGGATCTGGATTGACGTTGTCCTGATACAATGTCATCGGGGTTAGTCTGTAATATTTCTGGTCGTCCCGCCGACCGTTACGCTTGCTCCCTTTGTCGGGCTGTACTCAACCAGTAGCCGCGAAGGCGTACCCATATCGAAACCCTGTAGGATCTCGAATTTATCCTCGCCAGGCCATTCAATATCTCTGAGGTAACCCGCCAGGGCGGCGGCAGCCGCACCGGTTGCCGGGTCTTCGACCACACCGCCGAAGGCAAAAGCGTTACGCGAATGGAATAATTTACCTGACTCGTTGACTAACAGGCTGATCGTAATCCAGTCCTGTTCCAGCATAATCGATTTCACCGCATCGAAGTCATAGCCCATGTTGGCGAGCGTGATTCGGTCGTTCAAAACAACGATCAGATGTCGCGCGCCCGCAAATGCTATGCTTGCCGGAAATCCGGGATCCAAATCTGCGCGGGATAAATGAAACAGCCCCAGGATAGTATCGACTAAATCTTGTGGTGCGGTTTTCGACCAGGTCCGTGGAGCCTGTAGTGCCACTCTAAAATTGGCCTCGTCGGCCTCGACGCTAATCGATATTTCACCCTCGTTGAGAAATAGCCTGTACTCGCCGACTCCCGACTGCCTGGCCAGCGCCGCACCACTGGCGATAGTAGCGTGACCACAAAACGGCACTTCGCGCTCAGGCGAAAAATATCGCACTCGCCAGCCACCTTCGGTCGGTGCTAAAAATGCGGTTTCAGAGTAACCAACCTCTTCGGCTACCCGGAGCATTTCATCATCGCTTGGCATGTCATTGCCAAGCACAACACCGGCCGGGTTACCACCCTCGTCATTATGCGAGAAGGCTGCAATTTTTAAAATATTCATAATCTTTATCGTGCCTGTCGAGAAAAAATCCGAAATAATAGACTACTCCCTGATTCACTCGAAATATAAAATGTTCGAGCAAACTCCACCCGATCGGAACTATCATGAGTAAAGCGACAATAAAATTCAATTTTAAACAGAAAAAAGTCCTGATTACCGGCGGCACCTCCGGCATCGGTGAAGCCACTGCAGTCGCATTCGTAAATTCGGGCGCCAGGGTAATGATTAGCGGCCGCAACAGAGATCGGGCCGAGGCTGTCATCAGTCAGTTGCGTAATGCGCCGGGCAGCATTGACTTCGTCCGGGGAGATATTTCACTCAGCGAGGAATCTAGCCGAATCGTCGCGCACAGTAATAAAACGCTCGGTGGCCTCGATATCGTCGTTAATTGTGCCGGCATTATCTACCATGCAACCGCCGAAGAGACGTCCGACTCCCAATGGAATGACACCATGAACGTCAACGTCAGCGGTATGTTTTATATCTGCCGCGCGGCAATCCCGATTATGAAAACCAGGGGCGGCACCATCGTCAACATAGCATCCGATGCGGCCCTTACCGGCAGTCGACACCTGACCGCCTATTGTGCCAGCAAAGGAGCGGTATTGCAGATGACCCGAGCGATGGCTCTCGACTATGCAAAAGATGGTATTCGGATAGTGCCGATCTGCCCCGGTGATGTCGACACACCGATGCTGCGAGGCGAATTTCGGGATCTAGGGATAGATGCCGAGACAGGACTTGACGAATCGGCCCGAGGCGTTCCGTTGAACCGGGTATGCAGTGCCGAAGAAGTGGCGCATATGGTGCTATACGCGGCCAGCGATTCGGCGCGATTTATTACCGGTTATCCGTTGGTGCTGGACGGAGGAAACCGGGCCTGAAAAAGGAGTTAGCCCGAATATTGTACGAAGCCTGTGCGATTATACTTCGCAGCCCGGTTGCCTGGCCCTACTAATTATCCCGACTGGTCTGCGTTTTTCCCCTGAATAGCCCCGTAAACAGCTTTAATCGCCGGTATATCCTTGTCTATATCGCCACCAGGATAAAAACTTTCCAGGAAACCCGCTTCCTTTTTATCATAATCGAAATAACCCGGAACAATGGGTACTTTCGCACCCACGGCTATGTGATAAAAACCTGTTTTCCATTTCTTAACTGCTGACCGGGTTCCCTCAGGAGCCACCGCGATCACCATCTCGTCTGACTGGTCAAACGTTTCGATGGCTTGCTTTACAAAGTCATGCGCTTTACTTCGATCAATCGGTATACCGCCCAACCATTTCATTATCGGACCCGCCGGACCTTTAAATAAACTGTCTTTACCCAGCCAGTAGATTTTCATGCGAAAAATGATGCCAGCCGATAAACCGAGCGGGAAATCCCAGTTACTGGTGTGGGGATAGGCAATAACGACGAATTTGCGCGCATTCGGAGGCCGCCCCTTAAGTTTCCAGCCCGCAAGGTGCAAACCAAGCCAGGCAATCGCGTAAAATAAGTGAAACACGACCGGGGTGTTAAATAGAATGCGTCGATTCAAGAGTGCTTCCTGGCTTATTAATGGTGCTCAAACGTGTCGGTCATGAACCCCGGGCAGTAATTTGCACCCTACCTGACATAACCAATAATTGAAATGAAGTGACAGATGGTGCCCGTCAGAACAAAAAAATGCCAGACGCCATGCGCGTGGGTCAATTTTTCCATCTTGTCCAGAATATAAAAAACCACCCCGGCACTGTAGGCCAGACCACCAGCCGTCAGCCATAGCAACCCTGTTTCTGGCAGTGCCATTTTGAGGCTGGCGAAGTCGAAAGTACAGGCCCAGCCCATGCCAACATAAATTATCATCTGGCCGATTTTTACCGCACCCCCGGATAAAAATATTTCACTCAATATGCCCGCCACCGCAAGCGACCAGATGATACCCATGATCAGCCAGCCATTGGCATCGCGCAGGGTGACCAGCATATAAGGGGTGTAGGTACCGGCAATCAGCAGGTAGATCGATATGTGGTCGAAAATCTGAAATAGGTATTTGAGCCTGGGAGTGCTAAAACTGTGATACAGGGTCGACATGGTATAAAGCAATACCATCGAGATACCAAACACACTGAAACTGGTAATTACCCAGGGGTCACGCGTCTGGATAGCCACGCTAAGCAACGCGCCGAGCCCGATCAGCGCAAGCGCCGCGCCTACCAGGTGGCTGATGCTGTTAAGTTTTTCGCCGTAGTACATCTGAATAACCGGGAGCTCGCGTATGACCCTGTGATTTCAAACTGGATGCAGTTTATTGCCAGTAATTAAAGCGCCTTGATCAACAGATCCAGGCTTTCCTTAGCATCGCCGAATAGCATTTTCGTGTTTTCCTTAATGAATAACGGGTTATCGACGCCAGCGTAGTCGGCAGCCAGCATGCATCAGGTCGATTTCGTGCTGATTGAGTGCCGGATTATGTTGCGGCGGGCGTACCTTGATTACCAGGTCCGATTCAGCCCAGCTCGATTGAGCATTTTTGCTGGTTTTGGCTCCCGCATCCAGGTAGGCCTTGTCAGAAAAGTTGGCGCCTGCGCCGACACCGGATTCGACTATCACGTCAAAACCGAGTGCGATTGGTTTTCTGTGACCTCGGGTGTGGTCGCGACTCGCTTTTCACCCACATGGATTTCTTTCAGTACACCTATTTTCATTACTTGCCCGACTCGACTGGCTTGTTAGTGATTCAGTGACTTGCCTGAATTCCCACAAAACCCTATTCTGCCCTAAATCCAGTAGCGATACCCAATGAAAATCTTAAATCATATTATTAAACAGGCTTGTGCCAATTCAAAATCGATCGTTTTAGCCGAGGGTGATGACATTCGTGTCATCGAGGCTGCTACACGCGCGACCCGTGAGGGCATCGCAAACTGCGTACTGATTGGAGACATTGAAACTATCGAAGCGCTGGCTGGGAAGGCTAGCTTTTCGCTCGAGGGTATTCGAATCGAGGACCCGAAGCTATCAGCCCGATCACCAGCCTACGCACAAAATCTGCTCGATCTACGCGCTAAAAAAGGTATGACAATCGAACAGTCCCAACAACTGGTGCTGGATCAGCTGCACTTTGCCAACCTGATGGTGCGGGCCGGTGATGCCGATGGCACGATTGCCGGGGCTCGATATACCAGTGGTGACTGCGTTCGGGCGGCCCTGCAGATTATCGGAGTCGCGCCCGGCATTAAAACAGTGTCGAGCTTTTTCCTGATGATATTTGAAGCCCTACACCACGAACCCAAACAGGCGATGCTGTTTGCAGACTGTGCACTGGTGGTAGAACCGAGTGCCGAACAACTGGCTGACATTGCAATTGCGACAACACAAAGCGCACGACGACTACTCGAGCGGGACCCCAATGTCGCCATGCTGTCGTTTTCGACCAATGGCAGCGCTGATCATCCCATGGTCGACAAGGTGCGTGAAGCAACCGAACTAGTCCGAAAAAGCAGTCCACAACTGGCGATCGATGGCGACATTCAGCTCGACGCTGCACTTGTTCCCTCTATTGTCGAACGAAAAATGCCCGATTCAAAAACCCGGGGCAAAGCCAATGTGCTGATTTTTCCCGATCTGAACGCTGCCAATATTGGCTACAAGATCGCACAACGTCTGGGTGGTGCGATCGCCATCGGCCCGATCATGCAGGGACTCAATCACCCGGCCAACGATTTATCACGCGGTTGCTCGGCCGACGATGTTTACTACCTGATTGCAATGACCGCGGTACAGGCACAGGGTTAGATTGCTGACCCTCATCCCTGCTTTCTCCCAGAGGGAGAAGGAGTTACCCCCTCTCCTCCTGGGAGAGGGTTGGGGTGAGGGATAGTCGCGCGCCGAGAAATGCACGCAAATGGAAAGTGTGTTGCGCGGGCTCGTATCGATAGGCCTCACCCACCGGGCAAGCATTGCGTGCCAGGCAGCCCTGCTGGTGACAGCGGGCATCGGGCGTTTGCTTTAAATAAGCGGCGCATGACTCCACGTTATAACCTTTAGGGCTGAATGCATCGACCGGGCAAGTGTGCAAACAGGGTTGTGTTTCGCATGTCTGGCAGGGACTCTCTACCGATATAGCAGTTGCATCTGTTACCAGCGACCGGGGAAGCAATAAGCCAAACCGGTACGAATGCCAGAGGCCATAGTTTGGATGAATCATTAATCCGATTGGCGACTGGCTGAGTGCCTCGGCGCGCTTCGCCCATTGCAAAAAAGGATAATAAGGAGGCCCCTCGAAGGGATAAATAGCATTTGCCCCAATTGTATCCGCCACCTGTTCGGCAATACGCCTGCTCCAGCGGTCGAGCGGATCGGGCTGTCCGTCCTGGTACTCAGGCGACTGGCTGAAGACAGGCCAGTAAGATGACCCGATATTACCGACCAGGGCAATCGAAACATCACTATCTGTATCGATCTGAAGTGATTTGAGTTCTTCGGTGGGAAGGGTTAGCACCCCACGCAGATGAAGGCCGAAGGCCTCGAGTTTAACTGCGAGATCGTCCAGTTTCATATTGTGTTGTCTTTGCCAGTCGCAGGCCGGGCCGATGGCAGTGGCGGTGATCATTGATTCGAGGAATAGCTCGCCGTCAATTTCGTCATTGACATGGATATCCTCGTAACTCAACGTCACCTTCGGGTCCTTGGCACCGGCATCGAGCGCCTTGCGTTCGGCTTCCTCTACGACGATTGCCTCGGCACATTGCTTCGCCGCGGCCAGCGTCTCGAAATGTTGCGGCTGATCGTTGTTGAACAGGCAAAACGTGCCGTGTTGAGGCTGTGTTACGGTCACCTGCGCACGCTGGATTACACTACCCATCACCGCTCCAAATGCATTTGCGACATCAGCATGATCAGGCAGATGCAGGCAGATGTGCATTGACTCGGCGACGTCGCGATAATAACTGGAAGCGGGAGCACCCACTGCCACTATCGGATAATCACCGGCGAATTCAACTTTGAATAACGGCCTGGCCCTGTCTTTCCGCCCGCTTTTCAGCACCATTTGGGTAAGTATCTCGGTGACCCCCCGGGTACGGGCGCTATGTAAAGTTTCGGATTCGTTGAGCCCGACCTCGATCAGGCTACGACTGATTGTCGACTTCACCAGCTCGTATACTTCTTCGCAGGCTTGCTCGGTATCATCGGCGCCCCAGTTTCCGTATCCGTAGAGATAGCGTATCTGCCGCATCCAGAGCTTTGCCGATAATTCGGCTGCTGGCTTGCTCCAGTGTGAATTGATACCGAGTACATGCACCGCGTCGGAAGGCGTAAACCCGCTATAGATGGCAAGACCAAGGCGCTTCAGGCGAGCCATCGCACGAGCATAATTGCGATTTTCGAGCAGGATGGCATCGAGTTCAACTGGCGCATCGCGCAGCGAATCCCAGGCCTCGCGCTCGACCTCGTTTAGTTGTTTGAGCAGGGCATGATTATTTTCCAGGCGCATCACGAAACGATTACTGCTTGCGCTTACCATCCCCGATAGCTGTGCTTCGAGTTTGGGAATAACCTCTGGGTATAAATGTGCAAGCAGGCTGGTCGGCACCACCCGTCGCGGTCCGATCACCAGGCCCTTATGTCCCCCGAAACGTACCTCGCTATCACCACCGAGGCCAATCGAATTCACCCGCACCGCTTCAATCATCGGTTGCCAGTCACCGACGGTGGCGCCGTCTTTAGCGAGTTCCGGCTGACCGTTGCTGATAATCGCAATGTCGGTCGTGGTTCCGCCCATATCGGCGACAATGGCGTTTTTCAAACCACTCAGTTCGCAGGCACCAATGACGCTAGCGGCCGGGCCGGACAGCACCGTGCCAATTGGTTTTTCGATCGCATTCGCCATACTCGCGAGCGAACCATCACCTTTTACAATCATCAGCGGTGCGCTGATTTTGTGTCGATCAAGTATGGCTGTTACCGATGCAATCAGTTCCCTCACCGGCGGCACCATGCGTGCGTTTAATGCAGCGGTCAATGCTCGTCTCGGCGCGCCCAGGCTCGAAGCGAGTTCGTGTCCACAGATCACCGGCATGCTGGTGATCTCGGTTACCAGGGCTTTGAGTTTATTTTCATGGCTGGAATTACGCGTGCCAAACATACTCGAAATGGCAAATGCCGATACCTGATCCTGCAGTTTGATTATGGCACTGCGGGCGCTATCTTCATCGAGCTCGTTTTGTTCCTTGCCTACCGCATCGAAACCACCTTCGAGTATTACCACCAGTTGTTGCGGCAAGATATCAAGCAATCCGCTCTGCTTGACCTGAGCCGGGTTGTAACCGGGCAACAATACACAGACCGGTGCACCGAGACCTTCAACCACCGAATTGGTGGTCAGGGTGGTAGACAGGGACACCATCGTGATCTGCGTGAGCATCGGCGCCGGTAGCATATCGATTACATCGCCTATTCCCTGGGTTAAATCAAAGCGCGTGGTCAGCGCTTTTTCGGCCGCAACGATACACTTGTCGTCATCGACTAAAACCGCGTCGGTGTAGGTTCCACCGGTATCTATACCCAGGCGCAGGGACATTGATTCTACCTCTGTTATTACGATTTAAATTATAGATTAATAGGATTCTATAGTTGGGTAAACACGACCTATTGATATTACCCGGCGACATGCCCGAACGGGATTTTATACCATCATAGCCAGACGCGGATCAATATCCGGTAGACAAAGGTTTTTAGCGAAGCGGGTCTTTAGTAAGATGGTAATTTTTGATACTTGCCGATTCATGACCGACACCTGTGTACTACCTGCGTTTAGCACCGATGAGGCAACTCGCATCGTCAGCGATCTATACGGCATCGAGGGCAGGTTACAGCGCCTGAATGGCGAGCGCGATTTAAATTACCTGGTGACTGCCGGTAGCGGTCGATTTGTATTTAAAATTGCCCATCAAGACGAAACCTACGGTATGCTCGAATGCCAGCACCAGGCGCTGAAACGACTGGCTGCCGATCAAGTAATGCCCGAATCGACATCGAGTGTCGAGTCACTCAACGCCAGGGTAATTGAGGTCATTATCGGTGAGACGGGTATTGACCATTATTGTCGAATATTGCACTACGTCGAAGGCCGCCTGCTATCCAGCGTAAGCCCGCATACGCCAGAGCTTTTGAAAGAACTGGGTGGGATACTGGCACGAATCGATAGCTCGTTGCAGGATTTTAGCCATGAAGTTTTAGACCGGCCTTTTATCTGGAATATGATCGATGCGTTGGCTACGCTCGAACGATTTAAATCACTGCTCGAAACGGATCGACAACGCGAATTGGTGGAAATTTTTGAAAACCTGTTTCGCGAGAACGTGCTGCGTTCGGGCGATAACCTGAGACGGGCAGTGATTCATAACGATGCCAACGATAATAACCTACTGGTTGCCGGCGACGGGCCAGATCACCTGACGATAAGCAACGTCATTGACTTCGGTGACATGGTGTATTCATGGTTAGCGGTCGAGCCCGCGGTTGCAGCAGCCTACACCATGATGGGAAAAGACAAACCACTCGAAGCTGCCGCTGCGATTATTCAGGGTTATCACCAGACCCTGCCGCTTTTTAATAGTGAGATCAGGGCTCTATTCAGTCTAATTTGCATGCGGCTATGCATGAGTGTATGCATCTGTGCGCACCAGAAATCTATCGAACCGGATAACGAGTATTTGAAAATTAGTGAAAAACCAGCCTGGGAACTGTTGGAAAAAATGGCCAATGTCTCGTCGGAGACCGCGTCTCAGACGTTTCTCGATGCCTGCGATATGAAGCCGTAAATGATTGCTTCGGCCTATTCGGGTTTATGATCGCACCAGGTTCAGGCCAAAAATTAATCACCAATCCAGATATAACTCGCCTGATAGGCGCTTTTTCCCCCATTTGGATCGGGCACAAGTAACAGGCGTAAATGGGACCCCGGAATGATATTGCTTCGTTCCAGTGTCAGCTCATAATTTTCCGGATCAAAGATAGTAGCCACATTTTTGAAGCGCACGCTGATCAATTCATCGGCAAGCGCCAGGTATTCCGCTTCGACACGCAGGTTAAAACAATAGGGTACTTCAGGGCATAAATTTTCGACAGATCCGATCAAATGCACCGACTCAACCGCCCGACTGGTGACAGGGAATACAGCAAACATCCCGATCCAGAACAGACTGCAATAAATACGAAGTTTTAGCATCAGGTTTCCTTTATTAATTGACCGCTCAAACCTGGTTAAGTGCCCGCCTATTGATCCAACACTCGTTTGCGATAACTAGCGCGATGCATATCGCAAATCTCCACACCGACACTCACCACGCTGGGCAGCATCGGTTCGATCTGCGCGAGTACTTTTTCACTCAGGTCAGCTTTTTGCGCCTCATCGCGCGCCGACAACAGGCGTACGGTAACGTGTACAAACGAGTCCCGTGTCGAACCGGTCTGGTGATGTTGGCAGGCGTAAGCCCGCGTCTTGATATCGTATTCGGCAAACAAACCCGAACTCAATGCGCCCTGAAAAGTTGCTTCGATCAATTCCCGGACCGAAACCTGATCGGCAAGGTCGGATGAATACTCAATAATACAATGTGGCATGGGGTACCTCTGTAGTATCAGGCATGGGTTGTTCCGATTCGTCGGACCGCTACGACCCTACTGCATTTCCACCATCCCTGGCGGTGATTCCGGCTCGTTGGCCGGAATGACGGTAGAAACCGAAGTTAAAAAGTGCTGCTCAAGGCGTTAATTTTTAGGGAGTGCAAGGCGGTCTGGCGCGCAAGAAGGGAGTGTATTGACGATACACGACCGCCTGAGCACCAGACCAACGCAGCAATCGTTAAAAATTAACGCCTTGAGCAGCACTTTTTTACATGTTGGGGTAATTTGGGCCCCCACCTCCTTCCGGCACTACCCAGTTAATATTCTGACTAGGATCTTTAATATCACAGGTTTTACAGTGCACGCAGTTTTGAGCATTGATCTGTAATACGGGCTTACCGTCCAGTTCGATGATCTCGTAGACGCCTGCCGGGCAATAACGTTGTTCTGGCGCATCATATTGCGCCAGATTGAGTTCAATCGGAATGCTTTCATCCTTCAGTTTCAGGTGCGCTGGCTGATTCTCTTCGTGATTGGTTCCGGACAGGAATACCGACGACAGGCGATCAAACGAGACTTCATTATCGGGTTTCGGATAGTCGATTCTGGCATAGTTTTCCATCTTGCCGATCTGTTCATGATCCTCATGATGCCCTAGCGTCCAGGGTGACATACCGCGTAAAATATAGGACTCGAGCGCGCCATTGACGAGACCTGCCCAAAGGCCCTTCTGAAAGGCCGGGCGAATATTACGAACCTTGTGTAGCTCGCTCCAGAGCCAGGATTTTTTCAGCTCTTCGGGATAAGCGGTCGCCTCCTGCGCCGGACCCGGGTTCTCTTCGTCGTAATCGACCGATAACAGTCCCAGCACAACTTCGGCAGCCACCATCGCAGATTTCATCGAGGTATGCGTTCCCTTGATCTTCGGAACATTGAGGAACCCGGCTGTATCACCGACCAGTAGACCGCCGGGAAAGGTTAGTTTCGGTATCGACTGTATACCGCCTTCAGAAATAGTACGTGCCCCGTACGAAATCCGCTTGCCCCCGGCAAAGGTCGGCCGGATAGCCGGGTGATTTTTGAAGCGTTGGAATTCCTCGAAAGGATTGAGGTGTGGATTTTTGTAGTCGAGTCCGATGACAAATCCGACAGCAACCTGGTTGTCCGCAATATGATATAAAAATGAGCCCCCGTAGGTATCGGACTTCAACGGCCAGCCTATCGTGTGCAGCGTACTCCCCTGGTCGTGCTGGTCGGGATTGACTTCCCACAGTTCTTTGATGCCGATACCGTAGGTCTGGGGTTGCACGCCATCGCGCAGCCCATAAACCTTCATCAACTGCTTGCTCAATGAGCCCCGGCAACCCTCGGCAAATATAGTCTGGCGCCCTATCAGTTCTACACCTGGTTCGAAATTATCGGTCGGCTGCCCGTCCTTGCCTATGCCCATGTCGCCGGTGGCGACGCCGCGCACGGAGCCAGCTTCATCATAGAGAATTTCGGCCGCGGCAAATCCCGGAAATATTTCAACACCGAGCTGTTCGGCCTGTTCGGCGAGCCAGCGACAAAAATTACCCAGGCTGATGATGTAATTGCCCTCGTTGTGCATCTGCGGCGGTGTTGGCATCGAGATCGCACGGGTTTTTGTCAGGTATTGCAATCTGTCGGACTTGACCGCTACCGACAGTGGCGCGCCCTTCTCTTTCCAGTCCGGTATCAGTTCATTCAGACTGCGAGGCTCGAGCACCGCACCCGATAGAATATGTGCTCCAACTTCGGAGCCTTTTTCAACAATACAGATCGTCAGCTCGCGCTCCTGTTGCTGCGCAAGTTGCGCAAGCCGGATACCCGCGGTCAATCCAGACGGGCCAGCGCCTACGATGACCACATCAAAATTCATTGCTTCTCTTTCCACAATATTCCTCGATTTAATATAACGATAACGCTGTTACGGGATTAATGGTATCAGGTTGTTGAAATTGTCTTAGTCCTTACCACGAAAAGTCATCACCAACACGTCTCGATAGGCTTCTTCATCTGGATCGAGCTGTGTAATCGGTGTGACGCCGTGATAAACCTTCTTATCGTTGACGATCGCCATGTCGAAAGTATTCAGCAAGGTGAATTCACCAAGCAACCGGTTATCCAGATTGTAAATCGAAGTAGCACCGCTTTCGATATTGACCCGCTTGATCATTACCACGATGACAAAATCAACGCCGTCGCGATGCACACCCTCGGGCGTCGGATTACCTTTTTGGCCGTCGCGCGCTTCGATCCGAAACTGGTGCAACTCGATATGCCAGGGGTGAATACCCGACACCAGGTTGAACAACCGAGTGCCAAGGCCGAGCAAAGCACTCAGTGTCCGGCTATTTAACAAATCGACCAGTATCGGCGCAAAGTAACGCGCAATACCCCCATTCATCGAATTGTAATCGAGGGTCTGGTAATGGGGTTGATAGGGCATCAATACCGGTGCATCGGTCGATTCATGGGTGGCAAAAATTGCATGACGGCGTTTCCGATAGCGCCCGCCGTCGGCCATGTATTGATCTTCTTCGAGGCTGTTCCAGCTGTCGAGAAACAACTGGTCGTTACCGATTCTGGTGTTGGCAATGCTCGACAGTAATTCGATAACCTGGGTCGATTTCAGGTACAGAAAGTCCTTGTTAATCAAAAATTCCCGGATTTCATCGAGCACCAGGGCCGGGTCCCGAAGTCCATCTTTTAAGGCCGCAGAATTCACAATACTACTTCAATAATCGAGACAACCATTCCAGCGCATAAGGCCGGGATACCCGGCCTGCTTAAGCCAGGACTTCCGCCCGCGATTTACTCTTCTCAACCTGGGCGGGTAAATTACCCAGCGCGACATCGATCGATGCAACGATTTCATCGAGTTCGTCCTTGCTACAAATCAGGGCCGGGCTCAGGCACAGGGTGTTATTGAGACCGGGTAGACTGCGATTGGTGCGTCCGATCATTACTCCCTGTTTAAGGCAATCGCCAACTACCGATGCGACTACCGATTCGTCAACCGGCTCGCGTGTAGTCTGGTCTTTCACCAGCTCGGCACCCACAAAAAGTCCCTTGCCCCGGACGTCGCCTATAATCGGATGCTTCTGCTGTAACTCGTGCAACTGGTCCATCAGGTAGTCACCCATCTTGTTGACATTATCGAGTATATTTTCATCTTCGATAATACGCATATTTTCCAGTGCCGCCGCCGGACCTGCGGCGCAGCCACCAAAGGTACTGATGTCACGGAAATAGTGCATGGTATCGGCCGGTTCAGCAAGAAACTGGTTGAACAGGTCTTCGGTGGTCACCGTCACGGAAATGGCCGCGTAACCACTGGCCACGCCTTTCGCCATCGTGACGATATCGGGCTTGACGCCAAAGTGCTGGTAACCAAACCATTTGCCGGTTCGTCCCATGCCGCAGACTACTTCGTCGATATGCAACAACACACCGTATTTCCTGCAAATCTCCTGGATAGTCTCGAAATAACCTTCGGGCGGCACGATCACACCACCGCCGGCCGTAATCGGCTCCAGACAGACGGATCCAATCGTATCCGGGTCTTCACGCAGTATTATTTTCTCGAGTTCACGCGCCGATTGCACACCGAAATCCGGGTCATCGCCATTCGCCGAGCGATATGCCAGGCAATGCGGCATTTCTATAAATCCCGGTGTAAACGGCCCATACTGATCTTTACGCTGCGACTGGCCACAGGATGAGAGGGCAGTTATCGTGGTCCCGTGGTAGTCACGGTCACGGTAAATTATGCGGTGTTTTTTGCCCTCGTTTTTCAGCTCGGCAAGTTGTCGTACCAGCTTGTAGCCTTTTTCATTGGCTTCCGAACCCGAATTCGAATAGTAGACCCGGCTTAATCCCGGCATCTTTTCGGTCAATTTATCGGCGAATCTTGCGCCGGGAATATTACCGGCAGAATTGGCGAAATAACACATTTTAACCAGCTGTTCGCGCACTGCGTCGGCAATACTCTCGCGACCATAACCGACGTTCACTGTCCACACACCGCCCGAAACCGCGTCCAGGTACTCGCGCCCGTTAATGTCTTTAACGCGCATGCCCTTGCCTTCGACTATCACCATCGGGTCGGTCGACTGCAGTGGTTTATGCTGGATTAAATGGTGCCAGACATGGCTCTTGTCGTTGCTGACTACTTCGCTTAGATCATTCGGTTTCATAGCACTCTCCACGGCTCTACATGACTTCCGGATATATACCAGTATTTAATGTCACGCACTTAAAATTCTCTATTCACTCCTGTACTCCTTCAGTGAGATATCTTATGAGTACTAGTTTGAGCGAAAGGTGTTCCAGCTTAAAGCTAATTTTATTCTATCACGATACAATAGGACCAGAAGACACCTATTAATGATACCAATTTGACAGTAACTGTTCGCGCCCATGACCAGTGTGAGAAAAAAGCATAACCGGCAAGACCATATGATGTGGAACCGCCTGTTCAAACTATCGCGTGAGCGTCAGGTCAGCTACCAGCGCCAGTTACGCGAGGTCATCGTGTCCGCGATTCTCGACGAAAAATTACCGCTGGAAATACCCTTGCCGTCATCACGCGAACTGGCAAAACATCTGGGCGTTGCGCGTAATACGGTAGTGTTGGCTTATCAGCAATTAATCGATGAGGGCTACCTGGTATCACGCGAACGCAGCGGTTATTACATCGATAAAACCATGCTCAGCGGTCGCGTCAAAATCAAGCCAGTCATACACCCTGACCATGCAGTCCAGCCTGACTGGAACCATCATATTAAGTTCAGACCGTCACGCCAACGCAATATCGTCAAACCAGTAGACTGGAAGAAATATCAATACCCGTTTCTATTTGGCCAACTCGATCCGGCACTGTTCCCGATAGCGGACTGGCGCGACTGCTGTCGGCAAGCGCTCAGTGTCAGTGATATCCTGGATGTCACACCCGATAGAATAGATACCGATGACCCGTTGTTAATCGAGCAAATCCAGGCGCGTATATTGCCGCGTCGTGGCGTATGGGCCTCGCGCGACGAGATCCTGATTACCATGGGCGCTCAACAATCGCTATATATCCTGGCGGACCTGTTGATTAACAGGGATAGTCGTATCGGCATCGAGAATCCGGGTTACGCCGATGCACGCAATATTTTCTCGCTCAAGTCACCCAGCGTCGTGCCACTCGATGTCGATGAAAACGGGGTGGTTCCGGGTAAGATAGTCAATAGCTGTGAATTTGTTTATCTCACACCCAGTCATCAGTCACCTACCACTGTGACCATGCCGATAGAACGCCGCGAGCAGTTATTGAAAGATGCCAGGGCACATGATTTTCTTATTATTGAGGATGACTACGAAAGTGAAATCAATTTTGTCAGCGAACCAACCCCTGCTCTTAAGAGCCTGGACAGTGATAACCGGGTAATTTACGTCGGCAGCCTGTCGAAAACACTGGCCCCCGGACTGCGCATTGGTTACATGGTTGGATCACCCGCGCTGATAGAAGAGGCCCGGGCTCTGCGGCGACTGATGGTGCGCCATCCGCCCGCTAATAATCAGCGACTGGTCGCCCTTTTTCTATCGATGGGGCACCATGATTCGCTGATCCACCGCCTGAGCCGGACCTACCAGGAACGCTGGGAAACTATGGGGGATGCACTGAATCGATATTTACCCGAATCTACCCGCATTCCGTCTTTTGGCGGCACATCTTACTGGGTAAAAGGACCCAGGCAACTCGATAGCCGTGAACTGAAAAATAATGCCGCGAAAAAAAGTATTCTGATCGAGTCGGGTGAAATCTGTTTCATGCAACCCGGTCCGCCGCAAAATTTCTTTCGCCTGGGTTATTCGTCGATCGCGGCAGAAAAGATCGAACCGGGAATCAAAAAACTCGCTGATTTGATTCATACAATGATTTGATCGGAATTGGCATTATTGATATACCCTGACTGGTACTACCAGAAATTCTAGACTCCCCTAATTTACGCGCCACTCGGAGCTGTACCGGGATTACCGTTACAGGGCTGCAAGCCGATAGGGGCGACATAGGATAATGCATTTATATGGGTTAGGATGGTAACCATAAAAATAGCAAAAATTCTGGTTCGGTCAGACTCCGGATACAAGATAAGTAATTTTTGAGGACACACTGTTATGAAAATGACACCCAGTGAAGCATTTGTTGAAACCCTGGTAGCGAATAAAGTCACCGACATGTTTGGCATCATGGGATCGGCGTTTATGGACGCTATGGACATATTTGCACCGGCCGGAATCCGCCTGATACCGGTGGTACACGAGCAGGGTGCAGCCCACATGGCCGATGGTTATTCTCGTGTCAGTGGACGTCATGGTGTGGTCATTGGTCAAAACGGCCCGGGCATCAGTAACTGCGTCACTGCTGTCGCCGCTGCGTTCTGGGCACATACGCCGGTGGTCGTAATCACCCCCGAGACTGGAACCATGGGTATAGGGCTGGGTGGATTTCAGGAAGCCAATCAATTACCGATGTTTCAGGAATTCACCAAGTACCAGGGGCACGTCAACAATCCAAACAGGATGGCCGAATATACCGCACGTTGTTTCGATCGCGCCATGTCAGAAATGGGCCCGACCCAGCTGAATATTCCGCGCGATTACTTCTACGGTGAAATAGACGTCGAGATACCCGCACCAGCCCGTCTCGATCGTGGCGCCGGTGGCGAGGCCAGCCTGAATGAAGCAGCAGAATTGCTCGCCCGGGCGAAAAATCCGGTGATCGTATCCGGCGGTGGTGTCGTCATGGGTGACGCGGTCGAGGAATGCAAGGCGCTGGCCGAGCGTCTCGGCGCACCTGTGGTAAACAGCTATCTTCACAATGATTCATTCCCGGCCAGCCACGACCTGTGGTGCGGGCCGTTGGGTTACCAGGGTTCGAAGGCCGCGATGAGGCTTATCTCGAAGGCCGATCTAGTCCTCGCACTGGGTACTCGCCTGGGACCATTTGGCACTCTGCCCCAGCATGGTATCGACTACTGGCCCAAGGACGCCAAAATTATCCAGGTCGATGCGGACAATAAAATGCTCGGACTGGTTAAGAAGATTTCAGTCGGCATCTGTGGCGATGCGAAAGCAAGCGCAATTTCATTGCTCGCGCGAATTAGCGATAAGACCCTGGCCTGCGACGCAAGCAAAGCGGATCGGGCAAAAGACATTGCAGCGGAAAAAGCGAGCTGGGAAGAAGAACTCGACAACTGGACACATGAGACAGACGCCTACAGCCTCGATATGATCGAGGAGCAGCAAGGGGAAGAAGGCAACTGGTTGCACCCGCGCCAGGTACTGCGTGAACTGGAAAAGGCAATGCCGGACGATGTCATGGTATCGACCGATATCGGCAATATCAACTCGGTAGCCAACAGCTACCTGCGCTTTGAGAAACCACGCAGTTTCCTCGCGCCGATGAGCTTTGGTAACTGTGGTTATGCGCTTCCCACAGTGATCGGGGCCAAGTGTGCCGCGCCCGAGAGACCGGCGGTTTCATATGCCGGTGACGGCGCCTGGGCTATGAGCATGATGGAGACCCTGACCAGTGTTCGTCATAATATTCCGGTCACCGCGGTGGTATTCCACAACCGTCAGTGGGGAGCCGAGAAGAAAAACCAGGTCGATTTTTATGATCGCCGCTTTGTCGCCGACGAGCTCGGGGGTGAAAGCTGGTCGGGCATCGCCCGCTCTATGGGCGCCGAGGGCGTAGTCGTCGATCAGCTCGAAGATGTCGGACCGGCACTGACGAAAGCGATCGACGCACAGATGAACGATGGCAAGACCACGATTATCGAGATCATGTGCACCCGTGAACTGGGCGACCCGTTCCGCAAGGATGCACTGGCGAAACCGATACGTTTTCTTGAGAAGTACAAGGACTACGTTTAGTTACCAGCCCGGCATTCCGGAAAGCCCGAAAATCAACCCGTCATTCCGGAAATCCCGCAGGGGTTATCCGGAATCTGTTCGAGTCAGAGCCAATAGTACCTTCGAGCCTACCCCGGTAATAGATTCCGGCTCTACGGCCGGAATGACAGTGATAGCGGCCGGAATGACGATGTTACAGTGAATGGGCCGCTTCGCTGAGGTTCTTCATCTTCGCCATCGAGAGTTCACGCCCGAGTAATCCTAGCCCACAATCCGGCGCGGCAATCAGTCGATCTGCATCGATGTGGTTCAGCGCGAGCGCGAGTCGTTGCCGAATCTCGTCGACGCTTTCTACCTGGCTACGGGCAATCGCGACCACGCCGAAGATGACTTTCGTAGTCGGCAATTGTTCCAGCAGGGATAAATCATTAGGCCGATGCGCATCCTCGAAAGACACAGCGTCGATACAGGATTGCTCAATCGCATCGGCAATTTGAAAATAAGAATCAGGATCGGCTTTTGGATAATCGTCTCGATCAAGTTTATCGGGGTATCCGCAACACATATGTACCGTGCGCTGAACCCGGTCGGGGCAACCATGGAATGCCCGCTCCAGATTATCGAAGCCGAATTCCAGGGCTGCCTCGGGCTTGCGCGCAAACAGGGGTTCGTCAATTTGAATGTGCTGACATCCTGCTTCGGCGAGCGCGCGTACCTCGACATTTAGCGCTTCGGCAATGTCCCACCCGAGTTTCGCCGGGTCATGGTAAAACGCGTCGCTGTTGGTATCGGAAATAGTCATCGGTCCGGGCATGGTTATCTTCACCGGGCGTTCGCTACCCGCCTGGGCGCGTTGCCAGTCCGCTACCAGGAATTGATCGCGTACCGATACCGGTCCGACTATGGTTGGTAATTTCGCCTTGTAGGTTCCACCCCTGACTGCCTTTGCGGTTAAATGAGTGAAGTCAAAGCCGAGCAGATGCCGGCAGTGATAATGGATATAATTTTCACGTGCAATCTCGCCATCGGTAGGAATGTCGATACCACATTCGATTTGATCGGTGACCGCCTCGGCAACGCCCCTGGCAATAACCGCTTCGGCATCGGGACCAAGGTCAGCCATTGCCTTTTCCCACAACGCGGTTGGGTCGGCGGTATCGGGCCCTTCTGCATGGTTAAACCAGTCGGGTAGTTTGACATAGTCTGGCTTCGGGTAAGCACCGATGCAAGTGGTTTTAATAGACACTATTTTTCCTCGAAGATTGACTGTAATAAAGTCCTGCTAACAGGGTTCCGACTAAAAGTTATTATCCATGATGCCATTTATGAAATACACTGTTAAATATATATTCAATGGTGATATTACTCACTCATTGCCAGCCCGCAAATGGCCAATCCAATATCAATTCAGTTAAAAAATTATCGATGCAAAATCAATCCCCGGTTATTTCCCAGTTCATTCTCGATGTACTCGATACCGCTTCACAAATCGCCCTGCAATATTTCCGGCAGCCGGTTAGCTATGAGGTTAAATCAGATGACTCGCCGGTGACGATTGCCGATCGTGAAATCGAACAGGCTATCCGCGACCTGATTACGGAACGTTTCCCCGGGCATGCCATTTACGGTGAAGAGCAGGGGCAAACCAGCGGCGAGGGCGGGACCTGGGTGATCGATCCGATTGACGGTACCAAGAGTTTTCTGCTCGGCAACCCGCTGTTCGGTTGCCTGCTTGGTTTTGTCGAAGATGGTATCGTGCAGGCAGGCGGACTTTCCATGCCGGCCTTAAATGAAACCTGGGTTGCCGATCGATCCGGTCCTACGACCCGGAATGATATCTCCTGTCACACTAGCCAATGCCAGGACCTGTCATCTGCCAGCCTGCTTACATCATCACCCGATTTCTTTAACCGGGAAGAATATGGAGCATTCGAAACACTCAGCAAACTGGTTCAATATCGCCGTTTCGGCGGTGATTGTTACACCTACGCGATGCTGGCCGGTGGTTGGGTCGACCTGGTGGTTGAATCGGCCCTGTTTCCGTTTGATTACCTGCCACTGGTACCCATCGTGGAACAGGCCGGTGGGGTCATCAGTGACTGGCAGGGTAATTCACTGGGGCTGTCTTCGGCGTCACAGGTAATAGCTGCCGCGACTCCGCAATTACATGAAGCAGGGCTAAAAACACTCGAGCAAAGTGCCAGTCATTCCGGGTAAAACTGTTATCGGCGAAAAACCAACGAAAAATTAAAAATGGGTAGCAAATTCCACCCCGAATCTCATTATCCTTCGGGGCTCGAATGCTGGTAGCGCGGAAAGTCATCCGCCACTTCAAACCAGCTAATCTGATTGTGACAGGAGGCGTGCCTGTCGGGTGGATATATCTCCGGGTCGTCAAGACTACCGACAGACACCATCTGAAACAACTTGTCATGCCACATGCCTTGCCACCAGAGGGGTGTCCCGCAGACCGGGCAAAAGCCTCGCAACACTCCGGGCGTAAACTCGTGTTTCTGCGGGCTTCCCTCGATAAATTCTATCCGGTTCTCGTCATACATGAGCCAGGCCGCAATCGGCGCTCCTGTCGCTTTACGGCAATCACTACAGTGGCAATAAGCAGATTTACTCGGTTGGCCTGTCGCGCGATAGCGAGTTGCCCCGCACAGGCATCCGCCTTCGATAAAGTCCGGTTTATCCATTGTCTACTCCTGCTGTATTTGCTTATTCAGTCCAGTCACTTATTGGGTTATATCTTTATCGTTAGTGCAGCTTTTGAAACTGGCACCAAAACTACCCCCGCATACGCTCGGCCCGGGGATCATACATGGCTCCCAGACTCGCCTCGGCCGGCACTCGCGTTCCTCCGACGTCAATCTCTATGGTGCCGGCATTCAAATAATCTTTGGTGACATCATCCTCGACTTCGATATAACCAAGCCCCACCGAGCCGCCCAGCGTGTGCCCGTAATTGCCCGAGGTCAAATGCCCGACAATTTCGCCGTTACGGATAATCGGCTCGTGAGAATAGAGCATTACTTCCGGTTCCTTGAGCAGGAACTGGACCAGCCGTTTACGCATAAACGATTGCGATTCCTTTTGTTTTAAAATTGCGTCACGGCCTATGAATGGTATCTTTTTTTCCAGATCGCAGACAAACGCCAAGCCGCACTCCAGAGGTGTGTCCACCTCGGCAACATCGTGACCATAGTGGACAAACTTCTTTTCTATGCGGCAGGAGTCGAGCGTGTGCATGCCTGCCATTTTCAGCCCGTGGTTTTGACCCTTATCCCACAGAAAATCAAATCCATGCCGCGCCTGGTCGACCGGCACATAGAGCTCCCAGCCCAGTTCGCCGACATAGGAAACGCGTGCGGCATAAGCCCGAACCGCGCCTAACTCGACCGACTGGAATGAACCGAAAGGAAAGTTCTCGGTACTCATATCGTGACCCAGCGTATCGCTGAGCAGGGCGCGGCTATCCGGGCCCATCACGCCCATCACCGCCCAGGCATTGGTGATATCACTAACACAGCAAAATTCGTCATCGGCGATATTACGTTGCAGCCAATTGATATCCTTTATGCTTTGCGCTGCACCGCTGACCACCCAGTATTGATCCTCGGCCATGCGCGTGACGGTCAGGTCGGCTTCAATTCCTCCACGCTCGTTGAGCCAGTGGGTGTAGACCATTTTGCCGATTTCGACATCAACATTGGCGCTGCTAATACGCTGCAATACCTTGCAACTATCGCGGCCTTGAACCAGGTATTTGGCAAATGAACTTTGATCGAACAGCACCACTTTTTCGCGCGCGGCCTTGTGTTCTGCGGCGTTATACTCGAACCAGTTCTGTTTGCCGAAACTGTATTCGTACTTTGCTTCTACGCCTTCGGGCGCAAACCAGTTAGGCCGTTCCCACCCTGCAGCCTCGCCAAAACAGGCATTATGTGCTGCCAGTTTTTCATGCAACGGCGAATGGCGAATATTGCGCGCCGTGGTCATCTGCCGATACGGGTAGTGATTTTCGTATAACAACCCCAGGGTTTCGCTAACCCGGTCTTCAATATAGTGCTGGGTTGACTGGAACGGAAACATACGCCGAATATCATTACCCCATAAATCCATCGGCGCGTGTCCCAGGTCCATCCATTCGGCCAGCGCTCGTCCGAGTCCACCCGAGGTTTGAATGCCGACCGAGTTCAGTCCGCAGGCGACATAGAAGTTTTTTAGTTCGGGCGACTCACCCATATGGAACTGATCGTCGGGGGTAAAACTCTCCGGTCCGCAGAAAAACTTACGCCAGCCAACTTCTTGCAGAAACGGTACTCGATACATTGCGTGCTCGAGCACCGGCATAAATTGTTCGTCCGCGTGTCCTTCGAGCTCTTCGAAGGCGAAATCGTCGGGTATGCCATTTTGGCCCCAGGGTGTCGCGTTGGGTTCAAACGCACCCACCAGCAGACTACCGGCGTCTTCGCGATAATAGGCGCATCGATCATGATCGCGCAGTACCGGTAAATCAGAGGGTATATCTTCCTGCTTTTCGGTGAGCGCGTAATAATGCTCGCAGGCGTGTAACGGTATGCTGACACCCGCCATTTTGCCCACCTCTCGGCCCCATAAGCCCGCACAGTTGACGACAAAATCGGCCTGAATTTGTCCCTGGTCGGTGACTACGCCGGTGACCTTGCCATTGGCCTTTTGAATGGCTGTGACCTTGACACCCTCGAGACATTTCACGCCGCGCTGGCGTGCGCCCTTGACGAACGATGATGTCACATCAACCGGGCTCGCTGTGCCATCCTGTGCCACCCAGCTGGCACCAAGTAGATCGCCGGTTTCAACAAACGGGTATAAGGCCTTGACTTCGTCGGGGGTAATCATATCGACCTGGGTCACGCCGAAGGCATTATTCATCGATGCGACGCGCTTTAGTTCTTCAAAGCGGGCAACACTGTGTGCGATAGATAGTGAGCCTACCTGTTTGAACCCAGTCGACTGGCCGGTCTCCCGTTCGAGTTCGGTCAATACCGCCATCGAGTATTCACACAGCCTGGCCTGCGATTCATTCGCACGCATCGTACCCACCAGGCCAGCGGCGTGCCAGGTGGTGCCACAGCCGAACTGTTGGCGTTCGAGTAAAACCACATCGGTCCAGCCCTGTTTCGCAAGGTGGTATGCAACACTGGAGCCAATCACGCCCCCACCGATTATAACGGCGCTGGCGCGCTCAGGAATTTGTACTGACATACCGGGTTATCCCCTAATTTAGTATCGAAATAGCGGTCTATTCAGAACAGATTGGGTAGAACAATCAAAACACGCCGTAAATACCTCCCTGTAGGCTCGATGCCAGCATCCCTGCTGCCAACGGTTTTGATTGTTCTACCCGACCTATTCAGCGATGCTCACTTTGGTTAACGAGTTACAGCCTGGCTATTTTGCATTAATTATTTCGTCGATGCCAAACTTTGCGAGCATTTTTGCTACCGCATCCAGCGCTCCCTGCATCTGTTCGAGATCCAGTCTGCCGATACACCCCATGCGAAAACTGTCGGCCACGGTCAACTTCCCGGGGTAAATTACGTACCCCTGTTCGCGTAACCCATCGTAAAAGGCACTGAAATCAAACTCCGGATTAGCCGGCATGTGGAAGGTAATAATAATCGGTGCCTGAAGATCATCGGCTAAAAGAGTCTTGAATCCCATTTCGCGCATACCTGAAATCATGAGATCGGCATTTTGCCGATACCGCCCACCACGGCCGGCGACGCCACCCTCTTGCTCGAATTCATTAAGTGCCTGGTCAAATGCCAGTAACACGTGGGTCGGTGGAGTAAATCGCCATTGTTTATTTTTCATCATCGCCTGCCATTGGTCGTATAGATCCAGGCTCAGCGAGGGTGAGTTGCCTTTGGTTTTTTCAATCGCAGATTGGCGCGCGATACAAAAGCCCATGCCTGGCGAGCCTTCGAGGCACTTGTTGCTCGATGCCACCACCGCATCGAGTTCGATATCCTTAACACTCAGCGGTAAAGCGCCAAAGGCACTCATCGCATCGATTAACAATCCCCGCGCATGGCGAGCGACGATCTGGGATATCTGCTGAATCGGGTTAAGAATGCCCGATGTGGTTTCGCAATAGATCATCGCCACGTGACTGATGCCCGGGTCGTTGGCCAGGGTTTGATCGAGCGCATCGATATCCACCGGAACATCCTCGGCCGATTCCTGGATGATGTATTCACGTCGATAGTAATCGCAGATTTTAGCAATGCGGTGACCATAGGCACCGTTCACCAGGATCAATAATTTTCCATCGGCCGGTACAAAGTTACCGATCATCGCTTCAACCACAAAGGTACCACTACCCTGCAACGGCACACAGACATGGCTGCCATCTCCGTCGACGATAGCTGTCAGTCTTTGCAGTATGTGGGCATTGATGTCGATAAAGGTATTATCGCGCGATCCATAATCGTGCAGCATCGCCTGCTTTACGGTTGGCGAGGTGGTGAGCGGTCCCGGGGTAAGTAAATAGGGGTCACCGGTCGGTGAACTTACTGCGCTATTTGTACTGAAGTCGTTGGTCATAGTGATCCGAAGTCTGGGAGTTAATTAACGATATTGCCATTTATACCGTTATTAAATAGTATCTATCAAATCGATATAACAAATGCTTTAAATAGGTTATGCCAATATCTCACGCACATCTGCGATCTTTCCACGCGGTAGCCACGCACGCCAGTTTTACCAGGGCCGCTGAATTTCTGCATATTACCCAACCAACCCTATCGGGACAGGTTAAAGAACTGGAAGAACGATACGGCATCAAGTTGTTCGTTCGCCACGGGCGCCATATCGAGCTCACCGATATCGGCAAATCGGCGCACAGCATTACGCGCCACATGTTCCGCTACGAGGAAGAGGTTGAGCAACTATTACTATCGGCACGGGCCTTGACCTCAGGGAAACTACTGGTAGCCGCTGATTCACCCTATATTGTTACGCCATTGCTGGCGCAGTTTCAGCGCCTGTATCCCGGTATAGAAATTTCAATTCAATATGGCAATTCGCAACAGATTATGTCATGGCTGGTAGCGCAACGCTGCGATGTCGCATTTCTGCCGAATATTCCCCAGGACGACAGTCGCCTGTTTTCGATACCCCTGGCACCTGACAGACTGGTAGTATTTGTGAACCAGGATCACAGCTGGAGTGATCGGCGTTCGGTTACCATTGAAGAGCTACTCGAGCAGCGTATTATTTTACGCGAAAAAGGCTCGCGAACCCGGTCGATATTTGAAGAAGCGGTACAGCGCATGGGCGGCAAGTTAAGCAATGTGATGGAAATTAGTGGTCGTGAAGGCGTACGCGAAGCCGTGGCTGCCGGATTTGGTGTCGGTATTGTTGCAGAGAACGAGCTATTGGCCGATTCGAGACTGCGCGCACTACCGGTGAGCAACGCCGAACTGAATAATGAAGAATACGTTATCTGCCTGAATGAACGTCGAGCCCTCCGGGTCACCGATGCTTTTCTTGAAATGGTACAGTCCAACCAGCTAGCCGAGTAGTATTCGGAAAAATTTGACCTATAGGATAGATCTATATTTATCATATGCAATATCGATTTTACCCCATATTGAGCTTACCGGTATAGTGTCATTCAAACCCTGGTTATGGACCCACCCACACTATGAATTCCGTTACAAAAACAGTCAGCGTTAATGGGCGCGACTACCAATGGCCGAACCGACCCCGCGTGGTGGTCTGCATCGACGGTTCCGAACCCGATTATATTGAACAGGCAATTGCTGCCGGCGTGATGCCCTGGACGCAAAAAATCGTCGCCGGGCAGGGTTCAGATCTGCGTGCTCATTGCGTGGTACCGAGTTTCACCAACCCGAACAATATTTCGATCGTTACCGGCGTACCCCCGGAGGTGCACGGTATCTGCGGTAACTTTTACTACGACCGTGAGAATGATCGCGAAGTCATGATGAACGAACCCGAGTTGTTGCGAGCTCCAACTATCTTCAAGGCATTTCAGGATGCTGGCGCCAAGGTTGTGGTAATTACTGCTAAAGATAAGCTGCGCCGACTGCTGGGCAACGAGCTGAAGTTCGGAGCAGATGGTGCTATCTGCTTTTCATCTGAATTGTCCGGCCAGGTTAATTTAGAAGACAATGGTATCGACAATGTTCCCGACCTGGTTGGTATGGAAGTACCCTCGGTATACAGTGCAGAACTTTCCGAATTTATTTTCGCCGCTGGCGTAAAACTGCTAGAAACGGTAAGGCCCGACCTGATGTATCTCTCCACCACTGATTACATCCAGCATAAATTTGCACCCGGCAGCGAAGGCGCCAATGCGTTTTACGCGATGATGGATGGTTACTGGGCAAAACTGGATGCCCTCGGCGCTGTGGTCGCATTGACAGCGGATCATGGTATGAATGCCAAACACGATGCCACGGGTGACCCCAATATCATCTATTTGCAAGATGAAATGGACCGTATTATGTCGCCAGGTGCCGCCCGCGTTATCCTGCCAATCACCGATCCCTATGTGGTACATCACGGCGCCCTGGGTTCGTTTGCCACCGTGTATTTGCCCGATGGTGCAAATATCGAACAACTCAAATCCGAGTTGTCATCTATCGATGGTATCGAACAGGTATTTGACAATGCACAGGGTTGTACCCACTTTGAACTGGCGAATGATCGCATGGGCGACCTGATTCTGGTTTCGAAACAGGATACTGTAATCGGTACGACCGCCGACCGGCATGATTTGTCTGGGCTGGAAGTTCCACTGCGATCACATGGTGGTGTCACTGAGCAACGCGTGCCACTGATTGTCAGTCAACGCGTGAGCAATCTTGACACTGGTCACCAGTTACGCAATTTCGATATCTTTAACGTTGCGTTAAATCACGCGGCCTAATAACAACATTCAACTCTGGAAAACAATCAAATGGCTTTAGCAGCAGAAAATTGGACAGCAATCAGACATGAAAAAATGCGTATTGCGGGTGAAAAAGTAAATGGCGATACCGGCAAGGTGGTCGAGGTTTTCAATCCCTACAACGGCGAAATCGTTGGTACCGTACCGCGCGCAAGCCGCGAACAGGTCGCTAGTGCGTTTGAAATTGCGGCGAACTACAAACCTACTCTGACACGGTACGAACGCCAACAGATTTTATCTAAAACTGCGGAGATAATAGTTTCGCGCAAGGCCGAGATTTCCGATCTGATCACTGCCGAATGTGGCTTGAGCAAGAAAGACAGCCTATACGAAGTTGGTCGTGCGTTTGATGTATTTAGCCTGGCGGGACAACTCTGCATCAAAGATGATGGGCAGATTTTTTCCTGCGACCTGACACCCCACGGTAAGAAACGCAAGATTTTTACTCAACGCGAACCTCTGACCGCGATTTCTGCGATCACGCCGTTTAACCATCCGTTGAACATGATTTCGCATAAAATCGCGCCGTCGGTAGCGACCAATAATTGCATCGTTGCCAAACCTACCGAGCAAACCCCTTTAACCGCACTGGTTCTGGCTGACATACTTTACGAGGCTGGACTGCCACCGCAAATGTTATCCATCATTACCGGCTTGCCCGAAGACATGGGCGACGAGATGTTGACCAATCCGAATATCGATCTGGTAACCTTTACCGGCAGCGTATCGGTCGGAAAATATATAGCCGGGACAGCTGGCTACCGCAGAACTGTCCTCGAACTAGGTGGCAATGCACCATTGATCGTGATGGATGACGCCGACCTGGACAAGGCGGCCGAACTCGCCGTCGCCGGTGGTACGAAAAATTCCGGCCAACGCTGCACCGCGGTTAAGCGGGTGTTATGCATCGATTCGGTTGCCGATGAATTCGCCACCCTGGTTGCCGAAAAGGCGGCTAAATTGAAATACGGTGATCCGATGGATCCGGAAACCGATGTCGGCACGGTAATCAACGAAGAAGCGGCAATCCTGTTTCAAAATCGTGTCAACGATGCGATACAAAATGGTGCCAAACTTCTCTACGGCAACGACCGCCAGGGCGCGGTTTACTCGCCTACCGTGCTCGATCACGTTCCATTTGACTGCGAGCTGGTGCGCGAGGAGACCTTTGGTCCACCGATTCCAATTATCCGTGTAAAAGATATTGATCATGCGATTGAGGTCGCCAATTCTACCGCTTTTGGACTTTCATCGGGTGTTTGTACAAACCGCATGGATGATATCATTCGATTCATCAATGAGCTTGAAACCGGCACCGTAAATATCTGGGAAGTGCCCGGCTATCGGATCGAGATGTCGCCCTTTGGTGGCATTAAAGATTCGGGCCTGGGCTACAAAGAGGGCGTCATCGAAGCGATGAATAGTTATACCAACGTCAAAACTTTCTCACTACCCTGGTGACTGTGACAGACCAGCGGCAAGGGGCAATTTAGCGTGCGGGCTGCAACCTCCTGAATCCGGGGTAATCTACTCCCCGCCAAACATAAACAGTAAATTTAACGATAGGGTATCGCTGTCTTTTATGAAAACCCCATCATACTCATAGTGATTCCATTGAATCCTGAACTGTCGAGAGCGGTCACCGTATAAATTTATATCCATGCCAATGCCGTAAGTAATATCCGTGGCATTATCGATCGTATTTAAATCACCGAAACTCTCGGCAACATCCCAAAAATGGACGCCAGCCCGGGTGAAAAGCCGAGTACGCTCACCAAATTGTTTCGACAATGCCAGGGTGAGGGCCAGGGTGGTTACATCAAAAAGCTTGATAACCTGGCCTGCTTCTGTGGCAGTTATATCTCCGGCAATTAATAAGTCGGCTTCTAGTGACAGGAACTCGTCCATTTGCATGGCACCGTACAGGCTGAATGCTGTAGCACTATCATTAATTTCGCTGGAGCTTGTTAAGGCGCTAAAACTGGCAACAATTCCGGCTTCGTTTAACTGAAAATTTGAATTTCCGACACCCAGACTTAAATAAAACGGGCCGTAGGCCACAGCTGAATTGATAGAAAGCACCATCAGCACAGATGGCAACAATAAATACCGGGTTACTTTTTTCATCTTCAATCTCCTTATTTAATATTCCAACTCCTGAGGTACACTAAGATAAAAACGGCATGCAATAGAATTAACTAGCTATCGTATTCTCTTGTGATGATTTACTTATACTCCTGGGAAAAGCTGAGGTAAAGCAATCTATAATAGAAAAACAGGCAGCTTCTATTGTTAAATCTATTCGCAGAAAATACTCATCTGGCCGAAAGGATGGCTCTTCCAACACGTAACCGATGTTTTCCTAACATTGATCTATTACAACTCGAACGTCCGGCGAGTCCCTAAGGCTTTTCACCCCGCTTCATGCGTGCCTCGATATCGTCAATACAGGGCATCAGGTCAGCAATGCTATCGATAACATAATGCGCGCCGCGCTGATACATAGTGGGATAGATGCGGTCGCGATGTTTTTGCTTGACCTCTTCCGAGAAAGCATTCCATTCATCTAGCTGGACACCCACCTCGTTGCCTGAAATGGCAAGGCCTATGCCCCAGGCACCCGCGTTCAGTCCCTCTTCGATACCAGTCAGGGTATCGTCTACCTTTACCACCGACTGTACCGGTGAAATGTCCAGATCGAGCATGTTTCGCAGCACCATATGCGGAAACGGACGCCCGCGCAGGACGTCGCCGGCTCCGAAGGTGGCATCGGGCTCATAGCCCTGTTTGGCCGCATCGGCCTGGTTGATAGCCAGCATTCCCGGGAGATATCCAGAGGTCGAGCCAATCTTGTAGCCGCGTTTGCGGCATTCGGCAATTACCTCGAGTGTACCCGGAATCAATTGTGAATACTCAGACAGGCAGGCCTCCTGCATCGGCACAAAATCGTCAAACATGCGGCCCACATCGTCGTCGGTGGGTTCGGTTCCATGCTTTTCCACCCAGCGTCGCCGTACACTCGGAATTTCGCTGATTAAACCAATATGAACCCTTTTGTGGGCACCCATCGGGACACGAGCTTCTTCGAGGCTGATAGGAACACCGGCTTTTTCGTATACCTGGCGGAAAACCACGGCGGGTGCCATGCAACCGAAGTCCATGGTGGTGCCGGCCCAGTCGAGAATGACACAACGGATTGGACCCTGATAGGTGCGTGTGTAAGTAAATTCGCGTTCATGTGTAAATTGCATAGTTATGGAACCTTAGTTTGTTACGGGTTAGAGTGAGTGAATGACTATTTGCCGTATTTATTTCAGCCTGCAGGATAATTACAATCCCGAAAAGCGGCAAATGGTTATTATTAATAGCTGGTATTGTCATGATCTATAGCGGGTTGGACAATGCGAAGCCGGGGCTCAGGGCACTCGGCTCTCTCAGAAGCCCGCTTTGATCGCTCCCCTGTCGCATACTGGACCACGGCTATGAGGTGCTCCTATTAACACACCTGCTCATGCGATGATTAACCTGCTGGTTCTGGGCAGGAATCAGGATCGGAAAAAAGCGGCCTATATCGTCATCGGTGCTGTCTTGCCCGATGTCGCGATGTTTGTATTTTATCTATGGCAACTCGCACTCGGCACCCCGGAATCGTCTATCTGGTCGGTTGAGTACTACAGACCCGGTTGGCAGGCTGCATTTGATCTGTTTCATTCGATACCCCTGGCACTGCTCGGCATACTGGTTTGCTGGAAAACAAATCGGCCCTGGTTACTGGTATTTTTCGCCAGTATCCTGCTGCATGCCCTCGGCGACCTGCCGTTGCACCAGGACGACGCACACCGCCACTTCTTTCCCCTGTCTGACTGGCGTTTTTTCAGCCCGGTGTCTTACTGGAACCCGGCCTATTACGGCAACTGGGTGAGTCTGCTGGAATGCCTCGCGGTAGTCGGTGCCTCCCTATACCTTTATATAAAGCACCCGCATCTCAAGATCTGGATTGCCGGAATCGGCTCTTGCTACCTGATTTACTGGCTTTACGTAATGCTGGTCTGGGCATAGCATAAATTATTGATGATTTATATAACTTTTAACATGTATATATGTTATAAATCAAATCACCTCCCAACAAATATCCATTTATGGCCGCACTTAACTCATTCAGCGCCAGACAGCAGTCGTTATTAAAGGTTCTATTGCATAAGCGTGCGGGAATGAGTGTGGATGAAATAGCCGAACATCTTGAAATTTCGCGTAATGCCACCAACCAGCATTTGTCCAGTCTCGCCAAACTGGATTTAATTGATAGTCATTTAAGACCCAGTAGTGGCGGACGTCCGGTACGGGGTTTTTTCCTGTCTGCGCTGGGGCTGGAACTATTTCCTCGACGCTATGCCCATTTTTCTAAATCCTTAATCGACTGGTTTCGATCTATTTACGGGGAACAGGCACTGTTAAACTGCCTTTCAGACATCGGAGAGCAAATTGCCGAAGAATTTTCCCCGCGCACGGCGGCGCTAAATAGCCTGGCCTTAAAAATCGGCGAAGTATCTCTGATCTTGAACGAGTTGGGCTATGAAGCAATCACCCAGACTACCGACGATGGGGCAAGCGAAATCATCGCCAACAATTGTGTATACCACAAGGTGGCCGCCGATTGTCGGCAAGTTTGTAAACTCGATTTAAGCCTGATGGAAACTTTGCTGGAAGCCAGGGTCGAGCACCAGGAATGCATGGTGCGAGGCGGGCATTGCTGCCGGTTTGGAATCACGCCTCGATAACCGCGCTAGCCGGGTGGCATGACGCAGCGTTAAGCTGAATAATAGTGCCCCATGATGCCGAAAAATACGATTGAACCCACCCAGTGATTATTTAGAAAGGCTCTAAAACAATTCTCCGGAACGCGATAAACGATCAGGAATTGCTCATAGATCAAAAATAATATGGCCAGGCCAAGCGCATAAAAATAGGGCTCGGAAAATTCCAGCCCGGTACCGGTCAACCAGAGGGTTAGTATAAACAGCGCCTGAAACAGAGCAATAATCACGCGGTCGTAAACACCGAATAATATGGCGCTCGACTTGATACCTATTTTAATATCATCCTCGCGATCGACCATGCTGTACATGGTGTCGTACGCCACGGTCCACAGCAGTGTGGCAACATACAGTAACCAGGCTTCCCGCGGCAGGTTGCCGGTCTGAGCGGCAAATACCATTGGCACTGCCCAGCCAAACGCGGCGCCCAGATGCACCTGGGGTAAATAATGAAAACGTTTCATGAACGGGTAGCTCACGGCAAGAAGCAAAGCCACCGTTGATAGCCAGATGGTCAGCCAGTTGAGACTGAGTACCAGTAAAAAAGCCAGCAGGCTCAGTACCAGAAACACCTGGATGACTTCCATTTCTCTAATTCGCCCGCTCGTCAGTGGTCGATCTTTTGTGCGTTCCACATGCCGGTCGATGTCCCGGTCGGCATAGTCATTTATTGCGCAACCAGCGGAGCGCGTGAGGAATACACCGACGACGAAAACCAGCAATATCCACATATCCGGCGAACCCTCACCGGCGATTGCAAGTGCCCAGAGTGTGGGCCATAACAACAGGTATATGCCGATCGGTTTTTCAATTCTGATCAGCTCCGCATATAAGCGTATTTTTTGCTCGGTTTCTACCTTCATCAGCACTACTAATTTACTTTCTCTTGCCAGAAAATTTTCGCTACTATATCAAACCCCAGGCAGAAGGATGCTTTAATGATTCGAGAATTTGAAGGTATTTCGCCGACGATTGCCGAGTCCAGCTACGTCGATCCGAGCGCGATAGTTATCGGCGATGTGGTTATCGGTGAAAATAGTTCGGTATGGCCACTCACGGTGATACGCGGCGATGTCAATATTATTCGTATCGGTGATAACACCAACATTCAGGACGGTTCGGTACTACACGTGTCTCATGCCGGCGAGTATAACCCCGAGGGCGCCGAGCTCCATATCGGCAACCAGGTAAGCGTGGCCCACAAGGTCCTGCTGCATGGCTGTCGCATCGGAAGTCAATGCATGATAGGCATGGGTTCAATAGTGATGGATAACGCGATTGTAGAAGATCAGGTAATGATTGGCGCGGGGTCGCTGGTGCCACCTGGCAAGCACCTGGATTCCGGATTCCTCTACCTGGGGAACCCGGTTCAACAGACACGTGAACTCACCGATCGCGAGAAGGAATTCCTTGTTTACCTGGCTGACCACTACACCCGGGTAAAACAGAAATACTAGCCTAGTCCCGTGCAATTCATGCAGAAATATCTATACTTCACCGACTCTTTAGCCTGGCAGACTGCCATTTAATATTAGATCCTGACTCGATGAATACTGAATCAATGAAAACATGGGAATGCATAATTTGCGGATTGATATACGACGAGGCCGAGGGATGGCCGGACGATGGCATTGCGCCCGGTACGCGTTGGGCCGATGTCACCGATGACTGGATCTGCCCCGATTGCGGCGCCAGCAAAGAGGATTTCGAGATGATCGAAATCTGACAATTCGATAAATCGGCAGCTTAATCGACGCCGTTGGCTACAATTTCACGTAAACCGCGCAACCCGATTTCGAGTGATTCCGGATCGTTCGCCGAGGTCGGATACACCATATAAACCGGACGTTGTACGCTCGGCGCATCTTCGATGCGAAATAATTTGAGGTGCTCAATATAGGGTTGCACGACACGGATCGGGAAATAACCCGAGCCACCATTTTGTAATATATATTCCAGGCCTAAAGCGCCAAGACCTACTGTTACAGCCGGGGTTTCAGTTTCAGGAAAGGCCTCGGCGTGCTTGCCAAGAAAGACATCACCCCAATCGACAAATACATAATCCTCGACCCATTCCTGGCTTAGCGCTCGCTGTCTGGTAGCGACCAGAACCAGTGTCTCTTCAAACAAATCCTCGATAATAAAGCCCGGCATCTGTCGGGGCTGGTACATGACACCAATATCGAGCAGGCCATCTGAGAGTTGGCGCATCAGACTCCTGGAATAATCGGCTTCTACACGCAAAGCCACATCGCTGGCGTTGGTTCGCATCCACGGAATCCATTTCAGAATCAAACTATCCCACAGGCTAACCTGCGAGCCGAGCCCAATCTCGTGGTCAAAGTTCTCAGGTAAATTAACGCGTTGGTGCGCCTGTTGCCACAAGCGCTGAATATTCAAAGCATACTGCCGAAAATGTTGCCCGGCTTTTGTTAATTCGACACCTGCATGAATGCGTTTGAATAATTGTCTGCCAAAACTGTCTTCCATCGATTTTACCCGGGCACTCACGGTCGACTGGGTAACATTTAGATTCTCGGCGGCACGATTGAAATTACCGCAATCCGAGATTTCCAGAAAGGTACGGATATTCTCTATTTTCATTTTAGTTCTGCACAATTTGATATCGAAGTTTTCGATTGAATGGTACACAAAAAGTCGCTTTTCAAATAGCTATTTTTAACTAGACTCGAGTTTCCTGCAAAAATTACATCTCAATATAAGGAAAATAATTTGCCCCCAGTAAATAAATTATTGATCGAAAACTTGACACCTGGACGGCAAACGGGTGTCTATATTTAGCAATTCCTCCCACGAAAATCCTCTCAACGGTATCTTGCTGCTGGTATTCGCCCTGTTCCTGTTTTCCCTACAGGATCTAGTCATAAAATACTTCAGTGACCAGTACTCTGTATTACAAATCGTGTTTATTCGAGGCGTAATTGCGGTGGGCCTGATGTGGTGGTTTGCGCGCCTGATTTCGGAGTCAAGGCAACTGACTTCCCGCAGACCCTGGCTGGCTCTGTCACGCGGGTTCCTGGGTTTCTGCTCCTACACCACCTATTACCTGGCTGTCGCCTCGCTACCACTGGTCGAAGTTGTAGCTATTGTGTTTTCTGCGCCGCTGTTTGTGACTGCCATGTCAGCCCTGCTGCTGCGCGAGAAAGTTGGGTTACGCCGCTGGAGCGCCGTGATTGCCGGATTTATTGGTGTATTGATCATTGTCGGCCCATCGGGTGAATTCGCTAACCTGGCTGTAATACTCGCGTTTTGCGCCTCTATCACTTACGCGTCGCAAACCATCATTACGCGATACCTGGGTTCGCATGACACGCCTTTGTCGATCGCATTCAATGCCCTGATAGTATTCACCGGGGCGAGCGCGTTAATCAGTTTGATGATGGTGGGTGGGATTATTTCAATTAGCTCGACCCATCCGTCGCTGGTGTTTTTTGCGCGCGACTGGGTGATACCAGAAATGTTCGATTTAAGCCTGATGATATTCCTCGGATTCAATGGTGCGATCGCCTTTTATTGCATGTCAAAAGCTTACTGCGTGGCGCCAGCCAGCACCATCGCGCCGTTTGAATTTACCTACATAGTCTGGGCAGTTGTTTTTGGTTACCTGTTCTGGTCGGAAATACCACGAACTACCACCCTGGTTGGACTGACAATTCTAATCGGCAGCAGCATTTATATCTGGGCCAGGGAACGCAATCTACAAGGTCAGGAGCTTAACAGGCAACACGTTGAAACTACCGAACTCGCCCACCAAAGTATCTAGCCCGGATAATTCATAAACTGCCGTGATGATTGCACCTGGCTTTGATTTTATAGGGAATTATCCGATTGAGCGCCGGATTTATTGATCCGGTCGATAGAGAATAATTTTCTGTAAAATCAAAGAACAAGCAAGGGCACGTGCATGTTTATGAATTGTTCGGGCTAGCTGAGATCACCACTGGTAGGCACTGGTTATAAATCCGCTCACGACATCCTGAAACACCGTGGTTGCCTGCGCACGCGCTATTCCAAAACAAACCTGCAATGGCAGTAAATGTTCTTCTCGTGGGTGGCAATAGCGCGCCGCCGGTGCCCGATCCCATTCTATCAGGCGTTGTTCACGCTCGCTCAGGTCCAGATCAGGGTCGCTGCAGGTTTGCGCTAACCATTCTTCAAACTGACGGTTTTTTTCGTCGACCCCGTCTTCCTGCTTGCTCAACATTACCTGCATGTTGTGAAATGAAAAGCCGGAACCCAGGATCAGCAGATTTTCATTCTTCAACGGCGCCAACGCTCGTCCCAGTTCAATGTGAAAAGCCGCATCGAGTGAACTCGAAAGAGAGATTTGTAGACAGGGAATATTCGCCGCCGGATACATCAGCATCAACGGTATAAAAAGTCCATGGTCAAACCCTCGTTCATAATCCAGGCGGGCCTCGATTCCGGCCGTTTCCAGCATCGCCTGTACCCGACTTGCCAGTCTGGGTCTACCCGGGGCAGGATATTTGAACAGGTAGGATTCGGGTGGAAATCCCTGATAGTCATAAAGCATCGGTGGATTTTTATGCGCGGTGATCGACACCACCGGTTCTTCCCAGTGCGCGCTGATGACAAGGATAGCTTCAGGTTCCGCAATGGTCGAAGGGAAACCACGTAAAAAAGGGTTCATACGTTCGTATCCGTCTTCGCTCAGCAAGGGCAACGGGCCTCCACCATGTGGGATATAAAGAATGCTGGCGCGTTTATTAGGCTTCATGTCTGCGAACTCAGTATCATGTTTTCCCGATTGATTAGTTCAGGGTCATCTTCGTAACCCAGTATCTGTGGAATTTGTTTGCTCGGTTTTCCTATAATCAGTTTACACTCGTCGGAAGCATAGTTTACCAGTCCCCGCGCTATTTCACTGCCCGTTAAATCCATACAGGCGACTACCTCGCCTCTATTGAATATGCCCTTAACTTTTTTTACCCCAACCGGCAACAGGCTGGCATTTTTATTTTGTAAAACCTCGACCGCGCCATCGTCAATATACAGTTCACCAACGCAACGCATATGACCTGCAAGCCATTGCTTTCGCGCGGCCAGGTGACCTGCGCCAGCCTCGAGAAAACTGCCGATAGCCTCCCCCTGTACCAGGCGTACAATAACGTTTTCGAGCTTCCCCGGAGCAATTACGGTATGAGTGCCTGAACGCGCGGCCAGTAGCGCGGCACTAATCTTGGTTCGCATTCCGCCGCTTCCCAGGTAACCTCTGCTCGGACCCGCGTAACCCATTAATTGCGAATCATTGACGCTCGCTTTTTCGATCAATTTTGCTTTCGCGTTATGACCAGGATCACTATCGAACAGCCCATCCTGATCGGTCAGAATGATTAGTAGATCGGCCTCAATCAAATTTGCCACGAGGGCGCCGAGCGTATCATTGTCACCAAAACGGATTTCTTCGTTTGAAACCGAATCGTTTTCGTTAACCACTGGCACCGTGCCGTATTCGAGTAAAGTTCGTAAAGTTGTGCGGGCATTCAGATAACGCATACGGTTCGACAGATCGGCATGTGTCAGCAGAATCTGTGCACTATGCAAACCATGTCGCTGAAAACCGGCTTCGTAGGCCTGTACCAGGCCCATTTGCCCGACCGCCGCAGTCGCCTGCAATTCAGTTATATTGGTTGGTCTTGTTTTCAGGCCAAGCCTTGAAATGCCCTCCGCGATCGAACCCGATGATACCAGTACAACATCAACGCCCTGCGTGCGCAAGGCAGCCATCTGCTCGGCCCAGGCCGCAATCATATTGAGATCCAGCCCCTTGCCCCCATCGGTAGTCAGCGTACTACCGATCTTGACGACAACCTTTTTGTATCGTGGTTTACTCATTGGACTCCAGAGTCGACATGATGTCGTTGCATACTACATCGACGCCCTGTTTATTAATTGCACTAATTTGATAAACCGGCCCTTTCCAGTCGAGTCCATTCACAATCTCGTCGCAAACTGCCTGTTGCTCCTCATCACTGACCAGGTCGAGCTTATTCAAAACCAGCCACCGCGGTTTCGCATACAAGGCTTCATCATAACGGCGTAATTCTGCCATGATATTGTTTGCCGCATCCACCGCGGGCGTATCGGTCTCAACAGGTTTCACATCGACTATATGCAATAACAGTCGGGTACGTTGCAAATGTTTGAGAAACTGGACTCCCAGTCCGACGCCTTCGGCAGCACCCTCGATCAAACCCGGAATATCGGCGACCACAAAACTTCGGTGCCTCGAAACAGCCACCACGCCCAGGTTTGGGTGCAGGGTCGTAAACGGATAATCGGCAACCCTGGGCCTGGCCGCTGATACCGAACGAATAAAAGTAGACTTACCCGCATTGGGCATACCCAGCAGCCCAACATCGGCAATCACTTTCAGTTCCAGTTTTAAATCAAATTGCTCACCCTCGGAACCCTCGGTAAATTGACGCGGAGCTCGATTGGTAGAACTCTTGTAGCGCGTGTTGCCTAGGCCATGAAATCCGCCGCGCGCAATCAATACGGGATCAGAGCTAATGTCTGTCATGTCAGCGATCAACTCTCCTTGCTCCAGAGTCGTAATTACAGTACCCAGTGGAACGGCAATGGTTACATCTTCACCTTTCGCACCGGTACAGTTTTTACCTTTCCCGCGCGCACCTTTTTGCGCCACAAAACGTCGCGTATGGCGAAAATCAGATAAAGTATTCAAGTCACCAGAAGCTACCATGTATATCGAACCGCCGTCACCACCATCACCGCCGTCCGGGCCTCCCATCGGGATATATTTTTCACGCCGAAAACTGACAATGCCACTGCCACCATTGCCGGCTTTAACGTGGATATTCGCCTCATCAATAAACTTCAAGAGTACCTCTATAAATTGTCTTTTTCTGCGATTGTGGCGTTAGCTCCGTGCTCACAGACCCACAACCGCTACGCTGGGGCCAGCCTTCCTCACGTATTTTATATACATTCCGGTTTTCCGCGCGGCAATTCCTTGCTCTCACGAAAAAATTCGAATTAATAGAGGCACTCTTCATATTAGATAATTTAAATTTCTTTGATAATAACATCCAGGTCAAAAAAAAGCCCCGCACTAGCGAGGCTTTGGGGGATGATTGTCGGGTCCGACTATGCGCTGACTACACTGATAAAAGTTCGGTTATGGCGGCCCCGGACACGAAATGCAACCTTGCCTTCTGCCTTCGCATAAAGTGTGTGGTCCTTACCACAACCGACATTGTCGCCCGCGTGAAATTTGGTGCCGCGCTGGCGCACAATAATATTGCCGGGGATTACGGCTTCACCGCCGAATTTTTTCACGCCGAGTCTTTTTGACTCCGAATCGCGACCATTACGGGTACTGCCCGCTGCTTTTTTATGCGCCATCTTTTGAATCCTTAGGTTTGGCTTTGGTGGTAGCTTTGGGTTTAGACGCCGCCTTGGCCTTAGTGGTAGCTTTTGCTTTAGGCGCCGCCTTGGCTTTTTTAGTCGTCGCTTTGGCTTTAGTCGTAGACTTCGCCTTTGCTTTAGGTGCGGCCTTAGATTTAGTATCTGCCTTAACCCTAGGATCAGCTTTAACTTTAGCCTCGGTTTTAGCTTTTTTCTCGACTTTGGCTTTAGTTTCGACCTTAGCCTTAGTCTCTACCTTGGCTTTAGTTTCGACTTTAGCCTTGGTCTCCACTTTGGCTTTAGTTTCGACTTTAGCCTTGGTCTCCACTTTGGCCTTAGGTTCTGCCTTAGCGGTGGATCCGCCCTTCGACTTGATATCGGTTACTTCGATCTCGGTATAACTTTGACGATGACCAGCCTGGGTTCGGGAATATTTGCGGCGGCGGAATTTTATAATTTCCACTTTCTTGCCGCGACCATGTGATTTGATTTTTGCGCTAACCGTCCCTTTCGCCAGTGTCGGCGTGCCAATTTCTATCTTGTCACCATCGACCACCATTAAAACACCGTCCAGCTCAACCTTAGCACCTTCTTCGCCATCTATTTTTTCTACGTGCAGGGTTTCACCCTTGACCACGCGATACTGTTTTCCGCCGGTGGCGATGACAGCGTACATTTGATTTACTCCGGATCGATACTAAAAAAGGTGGCGAATTCTATCTTTTGAGCAGGTTTAGGTCAATGTCTTTGTGTCGCTTTGTCTCTATTGGGAAAATGTCGCTACTACCAGCAATTATTGAGCAGGTGCACGGATAGCTGTTGAACTCACCCAACTCGGTCTTCCAGGCGAAATTGTAGAAGGGTGTCGTCGGTTTGCAATATCAGGTTCTTGTCGGCATCAATAGAGATTGTCGACTCCCGGGCAAGAATTTTTAGCAGCATCGACTCGATATCATTTTGCTCTGCTTTGCAGTACATCCGCGTGGACGCTAATGGGTATATGCTGAATTGATCCTTACGTAAAGCTGCCTTGCCATGAAACCGGTTGCAGCCCGAGTATCCCGAGGCCATCATTTGCTCCCCAATTTCCAGCTCCGGAAGTCTGTCGTCCAGTGCCGCGGCATCGATTTTGTTGCCATTTATACTCTCCAGTATCCATCGGTGATGCTGAAGGTCTCCCTGCGTCACCAAACCTGAATTATCACATAAACCATCGTAATCGTTTGCATAGACGGATATAACGACTCCAAGGAAAAGTATAAATGCAGCCAGATGTTTCAATATAAGACCCGGCCGCAGCCCTTGAGTTTTTTACCATCCGGTTCGATCAAAACGCTAACCTCGAAATTTTCCCCACTCATACTGTCGGTTCACCCCCGGCATAAACCGAAAAGCAAAATAGTGTCGCTATAAACATGCTGGAGAAAATGAAATTCACAAAGCTTTCCCCCTGGATCCGGGATCCCTTAACAGGCTTGCCCATCGAACTATAAACAAGGTCACCAACAACAAACTGGTCGCTGACAGGACAATCGAGGGACCCGCCTGCCAGTCAAACCTGAACGAACTGAATATTCCTCCTGCGAGTGCAAGCATGCCATATACCGCGCTAAATATTACCATCCGTTCAGGACTGCCGCTCAGCACACGGGCAGAACTGGTCGGTATTACCAGCATCGCTGCAATCAGTAGTACACCCATGACCTTCATCATCACCGCTACCAGCAGCGCGATCATCAAATACATTAGCAATTGTACCTTGCGAACCTGGATACCCTCGGCCTGGGCGATTTCCCGGCTTACGGATATTGCGACAAACGATCGCCAGTGTTGCAGCAGTAAAATTACCAGTACCAGCGAGGTAATGAAGATCATACCGAGATCGGTCAGCGTAACCGCGAGCAGGTCGCCAAACAGGATTGCCTCGATACTCACCATATCTGAAGGCAAAACACCGAGTAGTATCAATCCGGCAGCAAGACCGGTATGCGAAATTATCGCTAGCGTCGTCTCCGAAAGAGCGTTATTAAAATTGACTACCTGGCTCAGCGAAACCACGATCAGCAACACGACTGCGAGAACGCCAACCATCGGCGGAAATTGCAACAGTAATCCCAGACCAACCCCCATTACCGCAGCGTGGCCCAGCGTATCGCTCAGAAAGGCAAGCCTTTGCCAGACCATCAAACAGCCGATTGGTGCAGCTATACTGACCATCATCGTACCTGCCAGGATACTGCGAATCAGGAAGTCATCGAGTAAATCAGCCATGATGATCCTGATGGCTGCCCGATACATCATGTACATGATCGTGGCGGTGGGTATAAACAGCGAGGGATTCGGCGGCCTGCTGACCAAACAACGCCAGATATTCGGGGTGTTGGCTAACCGACTCAGGCAGCCCGGAACAGCACAGGTGCTGGTTCAAACATAAGACCTGATCGGTATTCGACATCACCAGATGCAGATCATGCGAGGCCATTAAAACACCGCAATCAAGCTGCCGACGAAATGCACTGATCAGCTCATACATTTTCAATTCACCGGTTACATCAACACCCGCGGTGGGTTCATCGAGGACGATCAGGTCTGGCTTGCCCAGGGTTGTCCTCGCCAGCAACACGCGTTTGAGTTCACCTTCGGAGAGTGATTGCACCTGTCGATGTTTTAAATAGGCAACTTCGGTCTGCGCCAGTGCGGTATCGACTTCACTATCGGCTACCGATCGTGTTAACTGGAGTACGCGCTCGACACTCAGCGGCATCAACGTATTGACATATACTTTTTGCGGCAGGTATCCGATTCTCAGATCAGGCTGGCGTTCGATGTCACCACTGTAATTGTCTATTAGCCCGTTAACGATACCGGTTAGCGTCGATTTACCACCGCCATTAGGGCCGATAATAGCGGTAATCTGCCCTCGATATAGTTCGAAACTGACGCGGTCGAGTATCAGTTTCTGCCCACTCGAATAGCTGATTTCGTGTGCACGGAGTAATAAGTCAGCTGGCATTTTTTCCACAGTCCGAACAGTGCCCGGTAATCTCGACCACCGAAGAATCCACCGTAAAGCCAATGCGGGCAGCATCGGATAACAGTTCGAAATCATGCTTTTCCAGCTCTGCGACTTTTTCACAACCCCTGCAAATCAGAAACTGCGCGGCACTTCGGTGACCCGGTTGAGCGCAGCAGATATAGGCATTTTTGCTTTCGATGCGATGCGCGAGCCCCTCGGCGAGCAGGAATTCCAATGCACGGTATACAATAGGCGGAGCCACGTATTGACTGCTCTGCACCCGATTCAGGTAAGCCAGTATTTCATAAGCACCCATCGGTTGATGGGATTGCAATAAAATTTCCAATACCTGCAATCGACGATTTGTTAAACGCGTGTTTCGTTTTGCACACAGTGCTTTGGCATCAGACATTAACTGATTCTGGCAATCACGATGATCGTGCAGCTCGAACGCAATGCAGGGCTGAGTGTTTTCCGGATCCATATTGTTATATTATAACATAACTATCTACCCTGATAAATTGCCTCTATGTTGATATAGGTAGATGCGTTTGCAAACCCGAATCGCAAAAGCTACAGTCACCTGCTCACTCGACCAGTAATGGTTAGCCAGGCGATCCAGGAGCTTGCCGGATTAATACGAGAGGACAATTATGATTAGCCCGATTGGCTCAGATGCCCTAAACCCCCTGTATATCGGAGATGCCGCGCAGCGCAAGGCGCTGATCGAAGAAGGCGAAAACCTGCCTTCGCTACTGGTCAGTTCAGCCACAGCAGCCAACGCTGTTATGTTTGGTGGTGGATACTTTAACCCGCTCACCGGTTATATGAACCTGGCCGATGCGCTGAGTGTGGCGCAACAGATGAAGACCAGCTCCGGGCAGTTCTTTCCAGTTCCCATTTTAAATCTTGTCGAATCGCCCGAATCGATTACCGGGGCTGAAACAATAGCGTTGCGCGATCCGAACGTCGTGGGCAACCCGGTGATCGCTATACAGCAGGTTGAATCGATAGAAAAGGCTAGCGATGAAGCGATGGCATTAATGACTGAAAAGGTATACGCCACTAGCGACGCCGCGCATCCCGGGGTGGCAACATTTAACGCCCAGGGACGATTCGCAGTCAGCGGCGCCATACAGGTACTGAATTACAGTTATTTCGCCACCGATTTTGCCAATACATTCCGTACTGCGGTAGAAATTCGGAGCGAAATCGAAAACCGCGGCTGGAATCGCGTGGTTGCATTTCAAACCCGAAACCCGATGCACCTGGCGCATGAAGAACTCTGCCACATGGCAATGGAACGACTCAACTGCGACGGGCTGGTGATTCACATGTTACTCGGTCAGTTGAAATCCGGGGATATTCCAGCCGACGTGCGCGATGACGCGATCCGCACCATGGTCAAACTTTATTTTGCCGAAAACAGCGCAATGGTCACCGGTTATGGTTTTGACATGTTGTATGCCGGACCCCGCGAGGCAGTTCTGCACGCCTATTTCCGTCAGAATATGGGCGCGAGCCATTTTATTATCGGTCGTGATCACGCCGGGATTGGTGACTATTATGGCGCATTTGACGCTCAGACCATATTCGACACCGAAGTACCGGAAGACGCACTTCAAATTGAGATTTTCCGCGCCGATCACACCGCCTGGTCTACAAAACTGAATCGCGTAGTGATGATGAACGAGGCGCCCGACCATAACAAAGAAGACTTTGTTTTACTTTCCGGCACGCGCGTACGCGAAATGCTGGGTAAAGGTATTGCTCCACCAAAGGAATTCTCTCGACCAGAAGTCGCAGAAATACTGATCAATTATTATCAGTCCCTGTCTGCAGCTTAAAACCCGAAAACAGGCCAATCTATCGTCTATTGCCGCTTGGCTACAGGCTTTGTGCCCTGGCTCATCGGTCATGACTTAGTCAGCGGTTCGCTATACACTGTCACGAACCTGGGATGTTAAGACTCTATTACCCGTATAATAATGACATGACAGCAGTTCCATTATCATCCGACCGTAGTTTCGGCCTCGAGGACCTGAAAACCCTGACCGGGCGCGATATGCAGCGCGTCAACCAGATGATTACCGAAAACCTGGCTTCGGATGTAGTGCTGATCAACCAGTTAAGCCAGCACATTATATACAGTGGCGGCAAACGCCTGCGTCCGGTTCTGGTTTTGCTATCGGCTAACGCCTGTGGTTACAGTGGTGACGACGATGCGTTACTGGCGGCCGTGATCGAATTTATCCATACCGCAACCCTGTTACACGATGACGTTGTTGACGATTCCGAGATGCGCCGTGGTCAGAAAACCGCAAGCATTATATGGGGCAACGAGGCCGCGGTGCTGGTTGGTGATTACCTCTATTCGCGGGCATTTCAGATGATGGTCAGGGCCCGGTCAATGCGGATTATGGATTTGCTTGCCAATGCCACCAATACGATTGCCCAGGGCGAAGTTCTACAATTGTTAAATATCCATGATGCCGATACCACGGAAGAGAAGTACCATGAAGTCATATATGGTAAAACCGCCTGCCTGTTTGAGGCCGCGACCCGAATCGGTGCTATTTTAGGTGATTCGGACCCACGGCTTGAACAGACTATGGCCGACTTCGGCAAGCACCTGGGAACCGCGTTTCAGCTGGTCGACGATGCGCTCGACTACACCGCGAACAGCGATGAACTGGGAAAAAATGTCGGTGATGACCTGGCCGAGGGTAAGCCCACGCTACCGCTGATCTACGCGATGCAGCAAGGTAACGATGAACAAAAAACCCTTATTCGTAATGCGATCAAACAGGGTGGACTCGAGCATATCGATGCGATCACGACAATAATCATGGATACCGATGCACTTCACTATACGATGCAGCAGGCCAGGAATGAATCTAATTTAGCAAAATCGGCGATTGGCCCGTTGCCGAGCAATGAATACAAACAGGCGCTGATGTTTTTGGCCGATTATGCCGTGGAGCGAAGTTGCTAACTCTTTAATCCAGGTTGGATACTGGTTGGATCAGGCAGCACTGGGCATCTGTAGCGAAGATACATTGGCACCCAGTGCCAGGCTGATGTCCAGGCACATATCGGTTTGATTGAGTGTATACAGATGGATCTGCTCGACCCCTTCGCGCTCGAGACGCTGACACAATTCAACTGCAAGATCGACTGACAGGCGATATTGAGCCTGCGGGTCATTTACCGTTTCGTCGAACATTTCCCGGTAGAAACCCGGCAGCGAAGCACCGCAACGCTGACTGAACGAACTCACCTTGTCAAAGTCATGAATCGGCAGGATACCGGGGATGACAGGTTTGTCGATGCCGATTCGGACTGCCCGATCTCTGAATCGCAGGAAACGGTCTGCATCGAAGAAAAATTGCGTGATAGCGCGATTTGCCCCGGCATCGAGCTTACGCTTCAGATATTGCAGGTCTGCTGCCGCACTGCTGGCCTGCGGATGGACCTCGGGGTAGGCCGCAACGCTAATATCAAAATCGGCAACATTGCGGAGTCCTTCGACTAGCTCGGCGGCACCGTTATAAGCATTGCCGGGGCTGGCCTGGTTAGCGGAATCGCCCCGCAAGGCGACGATACGGTTAAAGCCGGCAGCATGGAGTTTTCGTGCGACGCTATCAATCTCATCGCGGCTGGCGCCGGCACAGGTTAAATGTGCGGCGACCGGTACCGGCGATTCCTGGTGTAACGCAATCGCTGATTCGATACTGATTTGCCGATCACTGCCGAGCGCACCGTAGGTCATGGAAAAAAATGCCGGATTCAGGCGTTCAAGCTGCCCGACCGCGCGCCACAATCGGCGCGTCATTGCCGATGTGCGTGGAGGGAAGAATTCATAGGAAAATTTCAGCGTCCGGTTACTCGTCATATCAGCTTCCTTAAGAATTTCCGCGCCGGACTGTTTTACCGCCGCGGGTAATAGATAAGATATTGTTTGATTTATGCGCCTGCCAGATCTTGATTGTGAGCGGGTCGCCGGTCAGTTGCCGGGATTCTGTTGGTACGGAAAAACCGGTGGCCTCGAAGTACTGGCTGATTTCGTCGTCTGAAAATCCGAGACGATGGTGTCTGAATTCACTGCGTAGATATTCCTCTGTATGGGCGGCAAAGTCTACCAGGATTAGTCGACCGTCGGTGCGTAACACACGGCTTGCCTCCCGGATGACCTCGGCTGGATCATCGCTGTAATGCAAAACCATATGCAAAATAGCAAGATCTATACTGGCATCATCCAGTGGCAATTGGTACATGTCGCCCTTGCGTACGTGGATATGTGCCATGCCGGCCTGTTCGATATTGCTTCGCGCAACAGCCAGCATGCCACTACTTAAATCAACACCTACTCCGCGCGTCACCCGATCAGCCAGGATTTGAAGCATGCGCCCGGTACCAGTACCAATATCCAGCAACTCGCCAACGGGTTCGGAGCCTACCGCTTCCAGCAGGGCTTGTTCGAGCTGTTGTTGCGGCACGTGCATGGCACGAATCGTATCCCAGCTTTTAGCCACCTTTTGGAAATAATCCTGCGCTCTTTTGGTACGCGCGTCGCGCACCTGCTGCAGACGCGACAGGTCACGGTTCAGGCTCATGTCGGATTCAGGAATTAATCCCACCAGCGCATGGGCCAGCTTCGAAACCTCGACCCGATCCGAAACCCGAAAATAGACCTGGGCCCCTTCGGGCAACCGTTCGAGTAAGCCGGCTTCCACCATCAATTTCAAATGCCGGGAAACCCTGGGCTGGCTCTGACCCAGAATCTGGGTCAGCTCTGAGACACTCAGTTCTCCGCGCGCACATAACGCGAGGATACGCAAACGTGTGTGCTCTCCTGCCGCTCGCAGTCCTACCAGTAGTGTGTCGAGGGTATACATAAAAATATTTACTATGACATAAAGATATGTTTATATATGCATTTACTAATACTGTCAACCGGTATATTTATGGCCAAACCGCAGAATAAGCCAGATTTACAGCATCTATCAACCGCATTGAAACAGCGCATCCTGATCCTGGACGGCGCTATGGGCACGATGATTCAGGCGCATGGACTTGACGAGGCCGGTTATCGCGGGCAACGGTTCGCGGGCTGGCAGATCGATCTGCGCGGTAATAACGATCTGCTGTCACTGACCCAGCCTGACATCATTAGCGACATTCACAGGGCCTACCTGGAGGCTGGCGCCGATATCATCGAAACCAATACCTTCAACTCGACAAGTATTGCAATGGCCGATTACGCGATGGAATCCCTGGTTTCGGAATTATGCGAAAGCTCGGCCCGGCTTGCCAGGAAGGCGGCCGACCAATACAGCCAGTTAACCCCGCAACAACCCCGGTTTGTCGCCGGTGTACTGGGTCCGACCAACCGCACCGCGAGCCTGTCACCCGATGTCGAAGATCCGGGTTTTCGTAATATCAGTTTTGACCAGCTGGTCGAGGCCTATTGCGAGTCGACGCGAGCCTTAATTGCCGGCGGCGTGGATCTGATCATGATCGAGACAATATTCGATACCCTCAACGCCAAGGCAGCCATCTTTGCGGTCGAACAGGTATTCGACGAGCTTGGCAAACGATTGCCGATTATAATCTCCGGGACTATCACCGACGCCTCCGGCCGCACATTGTCGGGGCAGACCACCGAGGCTTTCTGGCATTCAGTGCGACATGCCCATCCGCTGGCAGTCGGCCTCAATTGTGCGCTCGGCCCGAAGGAATTACGCCAGTATGTCGAGGAGTTGTCCGCTATCGCCGATACCTGCATATCCGCGCACCCGAATGCCGGCTTACCAAATGCCTTCGGCGGATATGATGAATCGGCGACCAGTATGGCGACCCAGGCACGGGAATGGGCGAGCAGTGGCTTGCTCAATATAGTCGGCGGTTGCTGTGGCACTACGCCAGCCCATATTCGTGCGATACGCGACGCGGTCGAAGGCATAACCCCACGCTCGATACCGAAAATTGCACCGGCCTGCCGATTGTCGGGACTTGAACCCTGTACGATTGATTCGGATTCACTATTCGTCAATATTGGCGAGCGAACCAACGTCACCGGCTCGGCAGTATTCAAAAATCTGATCATCGAGGAGAAATACGAAGAAGCACTCGGTGTCGCGCGCCAGCAGGTCGAAAACGGCGCTCAAATTATCGATATCAATATGGACGAGGCCTTACTCGATTCGGTCGCTGTGATGCATCGATTTCTGAATCTGATTGCGGCCGAGCCCGACATTTCCAGGGTACCGGTAATGATTGATTCTTCACGCTGGGAAGTGATCGAAACCGGGCTTAAATGCGTACAGGGCAGGCCCGTGGTGAATTCGATCAGTCTCAAGGCCGGCGAAGACGAGTTTATCGAACAGGCACGATTATGCCTGCGTTACGGTGCCGCGGTCGTCGTCATGGCATTCGATGAACAGGGGCAGGGTGACAACGTGCAACGCAAAGTCGAGATTTGCACCCGCGCCTATAAGATCCTGGTTGAACGCGTCGGCTTTAGCCCTGAAGACATCATCTTTGACCCAAATATCTTTGCCATCGCCACCGGCATGGACGAGCACAACGATTATGCGATCGCATTTATCGAGGCTGCAAGGCAGATCAGGCAGAAGTTACCGGGCTCGATGGTATCGGGTGGCCTGTCGAATGTTTCTTTTTCATTTCGCGGAAATCACACGGTGCGTGAAGCGATTCATGCGGTATTCCTGTATCACGCAATTCAGGCCGGCATGAACATGGGCATCGTTAACGCCGGTCAACTGGCTATCTATGCCGACATTCCGGAAAATCTACGCGATGCGGTCGAAGACGTGGTATTAAATCGTAATCAAAACGCCACCGAAGTACTGCTGGTAATCGCAGAAAATTACCGCGACTGCGCCAAACCCGCACTTCAGGAACAGGAAGACTGGCGCGAATGGCCAGTAGTGCAGCGATTGCAGCATGCGCTGGTGAAAGGCATTGCCGATCATATTATCGACGATACCATGGAAGCGATGGAACAGGTCAACTCGCCGTTAGAATTAATCGAAGGACCGTTGATGGATGGCATGAACCTGGTCGGTGATCTGTTTGGCTCGGGGCAAATGTTTCTGCCACAGGTGATCAAATCGGCCCGCGTGATGAAAAAAGCCGTTGCCTGGCTGGAACCTCTGATGGATGCGCAAAAAACTACCAGCCGGAAAAGCCAGGGCAAGGTCGTACTCGCCACCGCCAAAGGCGATGTGCACGACATCGGCAAGAATATCGTTGGCGTGGTATTGCAATGTAATGGTTACGAGGTCATCGACCTGGGTGTAATGGTCGCCGCAGAAACCATTTTCCAGGCGGCACGCGAACACCGGGCTGATATTATTGGCGTATCGGGTCTAATCACACCGTCACTCGAGGAAATGTCGCATGTCGCCAAAGAAATGGCGCGCCAGGATTTCAGTATCCCGCTGCTGATTGGTGGCGCGACAACATCGAAGATGCATACCGCTGTCAAAATCGACCCCTACTACGGCCACCCGGTTGTGTACGTGCCCGATGCTTCGCGCAGTGTCGCTGTGGTTAACCGCTTATTGAGCCAAACCAGGCGCAAGCCTTTTTTGCAGACACTCGAGCAGGAATACGATCACTGCCGCGAACGATTCGCGGCCAGGGTCGAGAAACGTGAATTTCTGTCGCTGGCTGCCGCGCGCGACAACCGACTCGCAACCGACTGGAAAAATTATTTGCCTCCCATCCCAAAGCAATATGGTGTTCAGGTATTGCCGGATGTCTCTCTCGAAATTCTACTTGACTATATCGACTGGACGCCATTTTTCTCTACCTGGGGATTGCGTGCGAAATACCCGCGTGTACTCGAGCATGAAGAATTTGGCGAACAGGCCATGCAGTTATTTTCCGACGCGAAAAAGATGTTACAAAGCTTCATTGATTCCGGTTCGATCAAAGCCAGCGGCGTGTTTGGGTTATTTCCGGCGAGCAGTGTCGGAGACGATGATATCGAGATCTATAGCGACGAAAATAGGGAGGCGGTTCACACTAAAGTCGTCGGCCTACGCCAACAAACGGTTCACCTTGGCGACCGGCCCAACTTGTCACTGGCAGATTTTATCGCACCACGAGATTCTGACTGCAACGACAGCATCGGCGCTTTTGCCGTCACAGCCGGAATAGGGCTGGAACGACTAGTGGAAGCATTCGAGCAGGAACAGGATATCTATAGCGGCATGATGGCAAAAGCGTTGACCGACCGGCTCGCCGAGGCTTTCGCGGAATACCTGCACCAACAGGTACGTAAAAATCACTGGGGATATGCGAGTGATGAAAAACTGGACAATACAGGCTTAATCAAGGAACAATATCGGGGTATCCGCCCGGCACCCGGATATCCCGCCAACCCGGATCACGGTCAGAAGGAATTAATCTGGGAGTTGTTAAATGTGGAACAGATCGCGCAGATCAGTCTCACCGAAACACTGGCGATGTTACCCGCGGCCTCGGTCAGCGGATGGTACTTTTCGCATCCCGAGGCGCAGTACTTTGGTGTCGGAAAGATTAACCAGGAGCAGTTACTTGACTATGCGAGCAGGCTTGATATCAACCGCGAGGACGCCGAAAAACGCCTCGCACCCAATCTCGGTTATGTACCCGGGGCGGGAAAACAGAAACGTGTCGCTTAATTCCTGTTTCGACGCCATTGTAGAATTGCCTGGCGTCGGGAGATAACGTGAGCAACCTGTTCGAAAGACTTTTAAAAGAAAAACACGTGCTGTTGGCCGATGGCGCGACCGGCACTAATTTATTTGCGATGGGCCTGCAAAGTGGTGATGCGCCGGAATTGTGGAATATCGACGAGCCTGAAAAAATAGCCCGGCATTACCGTAGTTTTATCGACGCCGGCTCCGATATTATCCTGACCAATACTTTCGGCGGCACCCGCTTCCGTTTGAAACTGCACATGGCCCAGGATCGTGTTGCCGAGTTGAATATCGCTGCGGTTGAAATTCTAAAAGCACAAATAGCCGAATCAGGACGCGAGGTAATCATTGCCGGCTCGATCGGCCCAAGCGGCGAAATTCTCGCCCCCCTGGGCGAAATGCACCCTGACGACGCAGTCAAAGCATTCGCAGAACAGGCCCTGGCACTCAAGCAGGGGGGCGCCGATGTTTTGTGGATTGAAACCATGTCTTCACGCGAAGAGGTAGAACTCGCAGTGAAAGGTGCCAGCGAAGCAGGTTTACCGATCATATTCACGATGAGTTTTGATACCAATGGGCGCACCATGATGGGCATAGGGGCATTGGACCTGGTGACCCTCAACCAGCAGATAGGAAATCAGGTGCATGCCTGCGGTACCAACTGCGGTGCGGGCGCGTCCGAGGTTGTCGCTACGATTTTGAATATGAAATCGGTGATCACCGACGGCAGTGACCCGGTGATAGTCGCCAAGGCCAATTGCGGTATCCCGGAGTTTATCGACGGTAAAATTACCTACAATGGCACACCTGAAATCATGGCGGATTATGTGGTAATGGCGCGTAATTCGGGTGCCCGTATTATTGGCGGTTGTTGTGGCACCTCGCCCGAACACGTTGCGGCGATGCGAAAAGCACTGGACAGTACACCGATATCTGACCCACCCAGCCTGGACGAGATCGACCGCGTACTGGGTCAGGTATCAGAGGGTGCGAAAGCACAGGCTCGTGGTGAACACCAGGTATTGGCCCGGCCCCGCAGTGGCCGGAGACGTCGGCTTTAAGCCGGGCTAACGGTTTATTATTCCACCCACGGCTCAGACCTGTGCCAGCAGGCTGGCAATCATCTGTTTTGCCTGCGAGACATAAGAAGCACCAAATAGATTGGCATGGTTCAATATATGGTACAGGTTATATAACTCTCGCCGCGTATAATAACCCGCGTCAATCGCAAAAAGGTCGTCGTAGGCATCGAAAAAGCGCTGTCCCGGACCACCAAATAATTCCATCATCGCCAGATCAGCCTCGTGATCACCGTAATAACAGGCTGGATCGTAGATGATCGGAATACCTGCACTATCGGCACCCTGGTTACCACTCCACAGATCACCATGTAACAGCGATGCAAGCGGCGTGTAATCGCTAAAAAAGTGACCGACCAGTTCGTTTAAACGCATACCGGTATCAAATAATTCTTTACCGTAACCGTTCGTTCTGGCCAACGACAATTGATAACCGAGACGCTGTTGCTGCCAGAACCCTATCCAGTCCGAGTTGAAGCTATTAACCTGCGCAGTCGAGCCAATAGTATTATCGACCGAAAATCCATATTGATCCTGCGTGCACTGGTGCATGGACGCGAGCTGTTGCGCCAGGCGAACCGGGTCCGGCCTGCCCGACAATTCGAGATATTCGAGGACGATAAAGGCCTGTTGGTCCACGATTCCACAGGCCAACGGCCCAGGCGCCCGAATACTGTTACTTGCCTGGATTTCATTCAACCCGATCATTTCGGCTTCGAACATCGCCAGGCGATCGGGGCTATTGGTTTTGATAAAGTATTGATGCCGCCCATCGCTCAACCGCCAGGCACGATTGATATCTCCACCGCTTACCGGGCTCGCCTCAAGCCGGCCGATCTTTTGACCGGTCTTATCAACCAGAATTTGCTGCACTAGCTGCCAATCGACCGTCACAGGCTAAGCTCCCGGTAAGCACCCGGTGCTAAACCATCCAGCGACCAGCTCGCGACGCGGGTACGGATTAAACGCAGTGTCGGGTGGCCGACGGCGGCGGTCATGCGGCGCACCTGCCGGTTTTTACCCTCGGTGATTTCAAGTTCGAGCCACCGGGTCGGTATTTCCCGGCGTTGCCTGATCGGCGGTTCGCGCTGCCATAGCCAGTCGGGTTCCTCGATCATTCGCACGCGAGCAGGACGAGTAATGCCGTCTTTGAGCCGCACTCCGCGGCCGAGCGTGATTATTGCTTTTTGGCGGGGAATATTTTCGACCTGGGCGATATAGCATTTGGCCTGCTTATAGCGCGGTTCGGTGATACGCGCCTGTAATTTGCCATCATCGCTCAATACCAGCAGCCCCTCGCTTTCATAATCGAGACGACCCGCCGCATAAACTCCGGGGATATTGATATAGTCGGCCAGGGTTTCTTTACCCTCGACCGGGCTAAACTGGCACATCACCCGGAAAGGCTTATTGAACAAAATAGTAGTCATTGAGTATCGAAGTAAGTTTGCCATTTTTGGCTGCGCAGCGAATCCATTGCCTGGTCTTCCATCATACGCTCAAGCTTTATTTTATCAGGTGATTTGCGCGTGATATCGATATCGCGCATCGCCTCAATCTCGCAATTAATACGGGTTAAACGACTCGATATATCGAGTATCTTTTCGTGTTCGATCAACGATTGCTGCACCCGCCCCGCATAACGAAACTTCATGCTTCCCACCTCGGCCAGGTTTCGGCGTATATTCTCGAGGGTGCCAAACCTGCGTAACAAGTTGGCCGCCGTCTTCACGCCGACATGCGGAATGCCTGGAATATTATCGACCTTATCACCGCTCAGTGCGAGCTGGTCGGCAATCTGCTCGGGCTTGACACCAAACTTTTTTACCACGGCTTTATAGTCGAGCTTCCTGTCAGCGAAAAAAGTCCACCACAGGTCACCCGGACGGATTAGCTGGGCCAGGTCCTTGTCAGCAGTGAGTATAACAATCGGCAATTCAGATGAACGGTGCAACGTCGCCAACGTACCAATCAGGTCGTCCGCTTCCCAGGAATCACTGCTTGCTGTTGCGATGCCGAGTGCGTCAATCCACTCCCGGCACCAGCCAAACTGACGCCTTAACTCGGGCGGCGAGGGACTGCGATTTGCCTTGTATTGCGAGTATTCCGATTTACGCTGCGATTTTTTCAGGCTTTCGTCAAAAGCAAACACCAGTTTGCTCGGTGCCTGCTCGGTTAGCAGCCGGTAAACAAAGTCACTAAAACCGATAAATGCCTGGTTAGACTGCTGGCGCATATTGACTTGCCCGGGCACTCGGGCATACCATGCCTTGAAGATAAAAATGCTTGAATCCACCAGAAATAGTTGCATATTTATGGTAGACGAGTGTTCGCCCGCTTGATTAGCCCGTGAGTTAGCATATAGTCCGCGTCTGTGGATTAAAAACAGTAACCCTTTTCATTTTATACATATACTAATGCATCGTATTTTATATATTGCCATTTTCATTTTATCAACTGGACCGCTTCTTGCGGCCACCAGTGTTCAGGATATTCAGTCCCTGCTCGATAAGAAATTGTACGTTCAGGCTGCGCGCAGTGGCGAGCAGTTGCTGCAAAAGCACTCGGGGGATCCAGAAATTGAATTTCTCACCGCCTACGCCTATCAGATGAGCCAGCAATCAGGCAAGGCAGCCAGATACTATCAGGAGCTCATCCGCGAGTATCCCGAACTACCCGAACCGAGGAATAATCTGGCGATGATATACCTGTCTAACGGTGATTATGACAGGGCCAGTGAATTGCTGGTTAACGCCATCAATACCCACCGCAGCTACGCAACCGCCTATGCAAACCTGAGCAACATCTATACCGGTATCGCGAGCGAAGCCTACCGGCGCGCGGTGAGCGAATCGAAAGAGCCGGATACTTATGCCAACAATATCGAGCTGACCGCGCTGACCCGGTTATCACCTATGAATGCGGGCGATGTTTCAGAGTCGGCCCTGACTGAAACATCTGCGACGGGTTTGACACTGGTGAACCAGCTTATCGGCTGGGCAAAGGCATGGAGTGAAAAGAAATTTGATGCCTACATCGGTTACTATTCGGACGATCACAAACTTGACTCGCCGACACATCAGGCCTGGGTCGAGCAACGCAGGAAACGCGTCCTGCGACCGGGGTTTATTAAAATAGAGATCAGCAACTTCCGCATTCGTGCGCAATCCGATAATCGTGCTACTATTGACTTTGAACAATCATTTAACTCGCTCGACTACAGTGACCGGGTTATCAAGCGAATTCGATTAATCCGTATCAATTCAAAATGGAAGATCACCGACGAGCGGGTGTTGTCTGCGTTATGAGAGCTTTATTAATTACCCTGCTGTGGTTGTGCTTTCAGTCTAGTACCCTGGCAACCGAAGTGCCGAGCGAAAACTACGAGCAAAGCATCCTCGATGCGATCAAAGATATCCAGAGCCAGAATCACGCCCAGGCTCTCGATTCCACCCGTAAGCTGATCAAGCAGTACCCAAACAGTCGACTGGGACAGATGTTATACGCTGACCTGTTGCTCGCCAAAACAGAACCACTCGCTCAAATTGGCTCCGGTATCCCTACCGCCCAGGCCTTGCTCGACTTTACCCAGGAAATCCAGCTACGCTGGCAGCACGATACCAATTCGACCTATAAGGGGCTATTGCCGGGAAACATACTATTCATGGCCAAAGATCAGCCCTACGTCATTCTGGTCGACCAGCAGAGTTCGCGCATTTATGTTTACCGCAACGAGCAGGGTGTGCCGGTGCTGGAAACCGACTATTTTATTACCATCGGTTTAAAAGGCCCGGGCAAGCAAAAACGAGGCGATCAGAAAACCCCGATTGGCATTTACCATGTCACACGATATATCGACGATCAGCAATTACCCGATCTCTACGGCAGTGGTGCCTTTCCGATCAGTTATCCCAATGTCTGGGATGAACGCAAACAACGCACCGGCGGCGGCATCTGGATACACGGCACACCATCTTATACCTATAACCGTTCGCCACTGGCCAGTAATGGCTGTATTGTCGTCAGCAACCCGGACTTTTCCAATATCGATCAGTATATCAGCGCTGGCATCAAAACCCCGGTTATCGTCACGCAGCACGTCAACTGGCTGACCGAAACCCAATGGCGGCAACAGCGCAGCGAAATGCAGCAGGTACTGAATAGCTGGATAAGCGACTGGGAGAGCCTGAATCATGATCGTTATCGGCTAAATTATTCGCAGACCGAATATTATGCGTATAATCGCGATTTTAAAAACTGGGATGCCCGCAAACGCTGGATTAACCGCAACAAAACACGAATTGAAGTCAACTACAGCGACTTGAATATCTTCACTTATCCGGGGGAAGAAAACCTGGTATTGATGCAATTCATTCAGACCTACGATAGTAACGATTTCGATTCGAAGTCCCCCAAGGAATTGTACTGGCGAAAAAACGATAGCGGATGGAAAATTGTCTACGAAGGTATCCGAATATTCCCCAAGGTCGGCATCGAGGTGGTCGAAAACTGACACTCCCGATTCTCCGGGTTCAACCCTCGATATATGCCTAAGCAGCTAATCAGAGTAATATTTAGTGCTTCTGTTTAAGCGGTAACTGTTCGTGTCAGAATTTACGCTGGTCATCGGCAATAAAAATTATTCTTCCTGGTCAATGCGCGCCTGGTTATGGATCAGGCATTTGGGTCTGGATTTCGACGAGATACCTGTTTCGCTTTACAGCGAATCCATGTCGGATCAGCTTGGTCCTTACTTCTCCAATACCAAGGTGCCTGTTTTACTGCACGGCGACCTGGAGATCTGGGATTCGCTCGCAATTCTGGAATACCTGGTCAGCCTCTACCCCGGGCAGGGTCTCCCGCAAGAATTGAAAGCCCGTGCAGTAGCACGCTCGCTATGCGCTGAAATGCATTCCAGTTTTATGGCCCTGCGTAACGAGCTGCCAATGAACTGTCGTCGTGAACCAGCACCTCTACTCTTATCCGAGGCCTGTATCGCCGATATCGATCGTATTCAGTCGCTTTGGCAGCATGCTGGCAAATATTCCGAGGGCGATGGATCCTGGCTTTTTGGAAGCTTCGGCATTGCCGATGCGATGTTCGCGCCGGTGGCGTTACGATTTAATCGATATCGGGTATCATTACGTAAATCAGCTTCTGCTTATGTTGATCGTTTACTGGATCACCCGGCGATGATCGAATGGGTTGCAGCGGGACGGGCTGAAACGATAATAATTGCAGAAGAAGAAAGGTAGATTTAAGCTTAGGAGACTCCCAGGAATGAAAAGGTCAGACGGAATTAACTGATGCCGGAAAAAGCACAGAAAAAACACTACCCGCTCCATATTCACATTGCGTCGCTGTTTGCAATATTGGTGCTGATAATCGGCACGACGCTCGCCTGGGTAAGCTATAAACAAATAACACGTTTGACTTTTGATACGACTGAAATTCTGTTCGCGCAGACCGCGAGGGAATTACAGCTTCAGTTCCAGAAGGAATATCGCCCTGTTACCACTTCCGTGCGCCTACTGGCGACCGCCGCCATTACCGAGGCAACCACCCTCGAAGAACGCCTCAAACACATACCCATCCTGGCCGAAGTGATCAGGAACGAAACCCAGATTACCGGCTTTCAGCTGGGATACGACAACGGCGACTATTTTATCTTGCGCCCGCTAGACTCCGCCCATATGCGAAGGGTTTTTACAGCACCCGATGAAGCGGTCTTTATGATTGATCACATCAGTCACAGAGATGGGGGGGACAATCAGCAACAGCGATTTTTTCTCACCGAGCAGCTCGAGTTTCAGGGTGAACCATTGATGAGTATCTCAGAATATGACCCCAGGCTACGCCCCTGGTATCGCAGTACCGAGGGTTCACTGGTCAATCATGTCACCTCACCCTACTTATTTTATTTTGTCAACAAGATCGGCATTACCCTGTCGAGGAAAGCCCTCAATGGGAACAGCACGGTAGCTGCCGATATTATTCTTAATAGCCTTACCCAGACATTGCAGACCAATCAAATCACGCCATCGACTATCAGTCTTATCTACAATGCTGATGACCAGGTTCTGGCACACAGCAACGGGGCAAATTACACCCTTTTCCCCGATATCAATGAAAACCAGATACCCGGACTCGGCGATCTAAAAGGCCCGATGGTGAAGAACATCCGCCGTCTTGCCGAACAGGAAGAGCAGGTTATCCCATTTATGCGTGGCGATGAACAGTGGTTTGGTACTGTACGAAACATCAGCCTGCATGATCGTCTGAAAATCAAATTGTTGATCGCCGCTCCGGAGCGAGAACTCCTGGAAGCTGCATTTGAAACGCGTAAAACCAGCCTCATAATTACCATCGTGGTAATCCTGCTGGTCCTGCCTGTAGCCTGGATAACAGCCAACAAGATTGCCCGGCCGATGCGAAAACTGGCAAATGAAGCTGAAGCCATAGCTGGTTTCGATTTTGACAAGGATTTCAATACTAACTCTTCCGTGCTGGAAGTAGACCAACTATCCAAATCCATGGATTTGATGAGAGTTACCATCAGCAACTTTCTCAGCCTGATCACATCGATATCCGGTGAGTCCAATATTGATCGCTTACTCGACAGGGTCACCGACGAAACCATGAAAGCCAGCAACGCAGACGCCGCGCTGGTTTACCTGCTTTCTGATGATGAAAGCGAACTCAAACCGATGGCACCCCGACTAGCCGATGGTAGCGTTTTGAGTGATCAAATTATGCCCGCCTGTTCCCTGGCAGATGATCCCTATGATAATCGCTTACTCGGAAAATTCCTCGGCAAAAAGGTAGGCATTGAAGTATTCGAGAAAAGCCAGGATGCCGATAGTCGCTTTCTACCCTTATTCGACGCGCTGAATTCTGACAAGATCAATATCATCGTGCTTCCGTTGACTAACAGAAGCAACGAGGGCACGGGTCTGCTGTGCCTGCTCTATAGCGAACATAACCAGGGTCTGGAAGAAGCCCTGAAACCTGAGCACATGGGTTTTGCCCAGGCACTGTCCGGCTTTACCGCTGTTTCGATGGAAAGTCGCCAGTTACTGAAAATGCAAAAGGCGTTACTGCAATCATTTATCGAACTGATTGCTAACGCAATTGATTCCAAATCCCCCTATACCGGCGGCCACTGCCAACGTGTGCCCGAACTCACCAAAATGCTTGCCGCCGCTGCCTGCGAAAGTCAGGATCCTGGTTTTGAAAAGTTCTCGCTCTCGGATGAAGAATGGGAAGAACTGCATATTGCCGCCTGGTTACACGATTGCGGCAAGGTTACCACGCCTGAGTACGTGGTCGACAAATCGACCAAGCTGGAAACTATATATGACCGCATACACGAAATTCGCATGCGTTTCGAAGTACTAAAGCGCGACGCGGAAATTGACTACTGGCAGCAATTGGCGAATGGCGGAAATGCCACGCAACTAAAAGCGGAACTGGAGCAAATACGGGGACAGCTGGATGATGATTTTGCCTTCGTAGCACAGTGCAACGAGGGTGGGGAATTTATGGCTGCCGAAGATATTACGCGCCTCAATGCGATCGCCAATAAGACCTGGCGTCGAACGCTGAGTGATCGTATCGGTATTGCCTGGGAAGAAAGGCAACGTAAGCAACGAACAGCTGAAGCCGAATTACCCGCGCAGGAATCCCTGCTAGCCGATAAGGAAGAACATATCTTTTATCGTGATAGCAACGACGTAATCGATGAAAAAAATCCGTGGAATTTCAAACTGGATACGCCGCAACATAAATACAATAAGGGTGAGCTTTACAATTTATCCGTTGCCAGGGGAACGCTTGCCGACGAGGAGCGCTTCAAGATCAACGATCATATGGTGCAAACTATCATCATGCTCAACCAGCTTCCGTTTCCGAAACACTTACGCAACGTACCGGCTATTGCCGGTGGACACCATGAAACCATGATCGGAACCGGTTATCCGAAAAAACTGCGCAGGGAGGATATGTCTCTCACCGCCAGAATGATGGCCATCGCCGATATTTTCGAAGCCCTGACCGCCGCAGATCGCCCCTACAAAAAGGCCAAGTCACTCAGTGAATCGATTAGAATAATGAGTTTCATGAAAAAGGACCAACACATAGATCCCGACCTGTTTGAACTGTTTTTGCGATCCGGTGTTTACCTGGATTACGCAAAAAAGTTTCTCCCAGCGGCTCAAATCGACGAAGTTGTTATATCCGAGTACCTCGAAAGGACTGCCTAGGGGGCCGTAATTCCGGCCGAAGAGCCGGAATCTATAATGGCTCGTCATTCCGGCCGAAGAGCCGGAATCTATTATAAGGTTGGCTTCGAATGTGCTGTCGGCCCGGTTTCCACTAGATTCCGGATAACCCCTCCGGGGTTTCCGGAATGACGATGTCGCTGCTTTCCGGCCGAAGAGCCGAAATCCAGTGAGTGGTACCTGTTTAAGTAAACCTGGCCCAACTACCCGGGCAATTGGCCAATCTGATGACTCTATGCCATATTGGAGGCCTGTCCAATCACACTCTGAGTAAATGGTTTCGCTACTGCAATTAGACTGGCCGTTGATGATCGTAATAGTGTCGATCATGTTATTTGCCGGACTGGTACACGGCACCCTGGGCCTTGGCTTTCCTATGGTGGCAACGCCTATGCTCGCGGTGTTCTTCGATGTTCGCGCGGCAATATTGATTACGCTGCTACCGACGGTTGCAGTCAACCTGGCAAGCATCTGGAATAGCCGGGCCTCGCTTGATAGCATCGGTCGATTCTCACCGCTAATCGGGTTTGTCCTGGCCGGTTCGCTGGCCGGTGCCTATGTATTGGCTATTGCCGACCCAGCACCCTTCAGGCTCGCACTGGCCGCGTTGATATTGCTGTACTTGTGGACCAACATTTCCGGGCGCCTGCCACGCCAGTGGTTAACCACCAATGTGATGCTGGCGATGGCCCTGTTTGGTTTTGTGGCGGGCTTCGCCGGCGGCACAACAAACGTAATGGTTGCGATATTGATCATATTTTTTCTGTCTCTGGAAATACCGCGTTCGAGTATGGTGCCGGTGCTAAACGCCTGTTTTTTGACCGGCAAGGTATCCCAGATTGCCGTACTTTCGCTGGCTGGCCTGGTTAGCTTAAGCCTGTTGTATGAAACCCTGCCACTAGCACTCGCGGCAGTGCTTGCCTTGCAGTTCGGGCAGCGTATTCGCGAAAAAATCGCGCTTGGCCTCTACCGCAGGATGCTACATGGATTACTGGTACTTTTGGCCATCATTTTAATCGCGCAGTTCTGGATAGCATGAGCCTTAATCCACAGGTTGAACTTGTTTTAGTCATCTACTGTCCTTATCTCTACTGATCTACATCCGTTTCACTTTATGCCCCGGGGACCAACACCATGTCGATCGAACTCATCAGTTTTAAAACCTGCCCATTTGTACAACGTGCGGCAATCACTCTCGGTTACAAGGAGGTCGAACACAAGGTCACATTTATCGACCTCGCCGATCCGCCCGACTGGTTTCTGAAAATATCACCACTGGCGAAGGTACCGGTTCTCAGGGTAGATGGTGAAATCCTGTTCGAGTCAGCGGTTATCAACGAATATCTCGACGACATCACTGGCGGCGAACTGCAACCGAAAGACCCGCTGGCGAGAGCCAAAAATCGTGCCTGGATCGAGTTTGCCTCGAACATGCTGGGTAATACTTACATGATGAAAACTGCGGCTGAAAAAGACAAATACGAAAAATATCGTGACCAGCTGGTGTCTCAACTCCAACGCCTCGAGAACCGGTTAGGCGATGGCCCCTGGTTCAATGGCGAGGATTTTTCGCTGGCCGATACCGCCTTCGCACCATTGTTCGCACACGACGCCGTCGCAAACTATCGCTTCTCGGTGATCGATGCCGCGACGATGCCGAAGCTCGACGCCTGGTCTAAACGCCTGCTGGCACTACCGGCGGTAAAAAATTCGGTGGTTGCCGAGTTCGAAGAAATTTACCTCACCGCCCTCGAAACCAACAATTGCTATCTCTGGCAAAGTCGAGCGGCCTAAATATTAAGCCTCAGTCCCGGAGTTCAGCCCGAGGACATTTGGGTTTTCTGTATACTCTCGCGCTCGCTCATTGCAGACCACCAACCACTTAGGCGCGAATTATTTTGCAGGAACGGGTCGCTATCCGGCGTGCTTTGAAAATAATCAAAAATTGGCGCCAGGTGAATATCAGCCAATGTCACTCGATCGCTGACCAGAAATTTGTCACCAGCGCTTAGTTCGGCGATGGTTTTCATGCATTTTTCTATCTCCGGCATCGCTTCGGCTATCGCTGCCTCATCGCTCTGCTCACCGAGCATCGGCATCACGATTCGCTGTATGACCAGCTGACCCACGGTACAGGAGTAGGTATAACTATCTATAATACTGAGGATCTGGTTCATTCGGGCACGCTGCTTTGCAGATTCTGGTTGCAGCGATGGCCCGTCAAATTCCTCGTCGATATAACGCATGATGGCGGCGACTTCGTAAAGCTCGAAGCCACCATGTTCGAATGCCGGAACTTTGGCGAAAGGGTGGCGCTCGACCTGCTCTGCCGGCATCGGCCCCTGTAAAAAATCTACCTCGACGAGATCATAATCCACGCCTTTCTCTTCCAGGGCCAAACGCACACTGCGTGTGTAGGTGCTGTATACAGGACCGTACAAGATTGGTTTACTCATTTCATTTCTCCAGGTTCAACGAATTCATATCACCCACAACGAAATCAGCGTATAGAAATCTACTCGCGGGTTGAATTCGTATTGACTCCCGAATCATAAACCCAATCAGAGGCGATTACGAATGAGACGCCACGTTGACAGGTTTCCCGTTGAAAAAAGCTTCGAGGTTATCGATTGCCATATCAATAATTGCAGCACTCGCTTCCGGTGTGTTGTAGGCCACGTGCGGTGTCAGCACGACGTTGTCCAGTTTTGTAAAGGGATGGCCCCGGGCTAAAGGTTCCTGGCTGAAGACATCGATACCCGCCGCCGCCACATGGCCCGATTCGAGAAGCTCGATCAATGCTACCTCGTCAAGAATTTGCGCGCGTGCGGTATTAACGATGACGACACCCGGTTTGGTTTTACCGAGTCGCTCGGCGGTGATCATACCCTCGGTATCCGGGGTGACCGGCAGATGAAATGAGATCAGGTCACTCTCGGCGAAAAGGTTGTCCAGTGGGCGGAACTCGATGTCGAAATTCGCGGCGCGTTCAGTATCCGGATTACGCGTCCAGGCGATAACACGCATGCCAAATGATCTGGCTAGCGGCAGCGTTGCCTGCGCAATAGGACCAAATCCAACCAGGCCGAGTGTTTTACCCTTGAGATCGAATCCCTGCAGACCGGCGTTCCACTGCCCTGCGCGGGTTTCGCGGTCGAGCCGCACTATATTTCGAGCCGCGGCTAACATCAGGGCCATCGTGTGTTCGGCAATAGTCTCAGCAGCAGACAGGGTATGGGTCACAGTAATACCCTGTTGTGCCGCTTTTTCCAGGTCAATAAAGGTGGATACGCCAAGTCCGACGAAGGACACGATTTCGACACTGCTTAACGCCCCCAGCACTTCATTATTGAAACCCCAGCCCGACAGAACAGCATTCGCGTTGCCAATGCGATGAATAAACTCTTCGGTCGAAGGGCGACCACCATAGTAGATGTTAAATTTGCCAAGATTTTCAAGGTGCGCGAGGCGTTCACCGGTGAACACCGAAGCCAGGTTCTCCTCGGCATCCGGATATACAATATGAATATCCTGTAGCATTCTCACCCCTGTTTATTTAGCTGCCCCGATGCTAGCAGACACAGCACCTGTTAGGACAAAAATTTATCACCCCTGGCTTTACAAGAGATGATTCCAGGATGGGGTATGTTACAGCCCGTCACTATGATTTATAATTTAATCGGTTTCACCCGGCTATGGGTGTTGGCATAATTTCAGCCCGGGTTTCCGGGACAGGAGAGTGAAGATGATTTTAGCCGATTTGTTGCGTGAAAAGAGCCACGATGTGATTAAGATAAAAGCCAATGACTGTATCGCCGATGCAGCGATTTCGCTGACGGAAAATAAAATTGGCGCGCTACTGGTACAGGACGACTCTGGAACAATAGTCGGGATCTTGTCCGAGCGAGATATAGTCGGTGGTATGGGTCCGCATGGTGCTGACCTGCACGATGTACCGGTATCGGAATTGATGACTGTCGAGCTGATTAAATGTGCGCCCGAAGATACTGTTTTAGAGGCCATGGCGATGATGACTGATCGGCGAGTCCGGCACTTACCGGTATTCAAAGCCGATGAACTAATGGGAGTCATCAGTGTAGGCGACCTGGTTAAATGCCGTATTTCAGAAGTCCAGGCTGAAGCGGAAGCCATGCGCCAGTACATTTCTTCGTGACCGGGCGGCGCTGAAAAACGGTGCAGCCGGTCGAGGGCCAAGCCCTTAGAATAAATCTGGACCGTCTTCTCGGGCGTATTGACCAGCTTGCAGAAATTGGCGCCATCGAAGGGGGTGGTGTATGCCGAATCGCGCTTAGCGATGAGGACCGGCGGGGCAGGGATCTCGTTGTGGGCTGGATGCAGGAGCTGGGTCTCGAGATATCGATCGATCGTATCGGAAATGTTATTGGTCTGCGACAGGGAACCGGGCCTGGCAATCCGGTGCTAACCGGCTCGCATATCGATACGGTTGCAACCGGTGGACGTTACGACGGAAATCTGGGCGTTCTCGCCGGCCTCGAAGTGATTGAAACGCTGAATCAGGCTGACCTCACTACACGCAAACCGATCGGCGTCGGCTTTTTCACCAATGAAGAGGGTGTGCGATTCGCCCCCGATATGATGGGCAGCGCGGTTTTACATGGCCTGTTCAATGTCGAGGAAATGCTCAAGGTGGTCGGTACCGACGGTGCGATTCTGGGCGAAGAGCTTGTTAATACCGGTTATGCCGGTGATGCCCCGACCGGTAATTTTAATGCCGAATGCTTTGTCGAACTGCATATTGAACAGGGCCCGATTCTCGAAATCGAAGGCTACGAAATAGGTGCGGTGGAAAGCGTTCAGGGGATTTCCTGGACCGAATACCGGCTTAGCGGAGTCGCCAATCACGCCGGCACCACACCGATGCATCTTCGACACGATGCCGGGTACGTGGCAGCAGAAATTTCTGTAGAAGCCCGCCGCCTGGCCACTGAAATGGGTGGTGACCAGGTTGCGACTGTTGGTGTTAGTGCGCTCGACCCTGGGCTAATCAACGTCATAGCCAGGGATGCGCTGGTGACAGTCGATTTACGCAATACCAGTGAATCAAAACTGCAGCAGGCCGAGCACACGATGGCAAAATTTGTAACGAAGATCTGCGAGACCGAGGGCCTGAGCTTTGCCAGCCGTTCACTGGCGCGATTCGAACCGGTGAAGTTTGATCCCGGAATGATATCGCTGGTCGCCGATATAGCGACTTCGCTGGGCTATAAAAACATGAGAATGTCCTCCGGGGCAGGCCACGATGCGCAAATGTTTGCACCCAATTGCCCGACTACGATGATTTTTGTGCCCAGCCGTGATGGCATTAGCCACAACGTGGCTGAATTTACCGAGGCCGAGCATATTCGCGCCGGGGCCGATGTATTACTACAGTTAATGTTGCACAAGAGCGCTTAATGGCCCCGGCAGAAGTTCCCCGGGATGAAACATCTACGGAAAATCTGGTCAAAGCGTTGCTGCTTCGTTACGATTGCCCGACTCCGAACGACTCCTGGTGTAAATCTGAATGACCCCCCCTGAAAATGCCTCTTCGGGCCGACAGTATTTTGCTTTCAAGGAACACCTGAAAGGTGTTTTCGTGGGCAGCGAAGAACGCTTTGCCCCGGTCGATGGTATGCGCGCTATCACCATGCTGAATGTCGTGCTTTTCCACTGCCTGTTCGGTTTTACCAAGATGTACGACAATGAAAAAAACTACCAGTTCGTTGATAATCTTCCCGGTTACCTGAACTGGGTCTGGCAGGTTCGTGGCTCGGACTGTCTGTTCCTGGTGTCCGGGTTTCTGATGGGAATAACCCTGATCCGTGAGTATCAAAGGGATAGCTCGATCAACGTGATGCGTTTTTACAAGCGCAGGGTGATGCGTATCTACCCGCTATTCGTGGTTGCCCTGCTGATCTATATGATGGTCGACTTTGACAGGAATATTCAGTATCTATGGTCAAACCTGCTTTTCATCACCAACTTTTCGCCGGAGTATAGAAACATTGTGCCGGTCGGCTGGTCACTGGCGGTACAAATGCAGTTTTACCTGATCTCGCCCTTCATCGTTATGGCGTTTTATCTGAGCAAGCACCGTTTACTGTTGTTTATCCTGCTGATTGTCGCGGTGCAAATATTGCGCTATGTCGTCGTCTTCACCCATCCGCAACTCAACGACCAGCCACAGTATTACTATTACCTCGATATGTCTGAAACCCGGCTGCAGGCCGATCTATTATATTACAACCTTCACACCCGTTTCGGGCCCTTCGCTTTCGGATTACTGATCGCCTACATCGGACTCACCAAGGGCAAGGAAATTTCGGCCTATTCCGAGCGCTTTCCATCCATCAACCTGGTCGGGTACCTGGTGGCTTTTTTCTTGATGTGGTGGGCGAGTTATATAGCGATTCACGATCCGGCAGATCCCTATTACCAGAACCTGAGCGAGCTTAGGAATTTAAACTATATCGCGACCAACAAGAACCTGTTTGTCTCCGGCTTCGCGGTGCTTATGTTTTTTGCCATTTACGGCTCGAAAACACTCAACCCGATCAAATGGTTTGTATCACGAAAATTCTGGTTTCCGATTACGCAGCTTATTTTACCGATTTATTTTTTCCACTTTATTTTTCTGGTTCTTTCGGTGGTTCTCATATTTGGAACTACCGACGAAGCTGCCGTACCCGTGGTATCCGAATTTCACATTTTTGCAGTATTCGTTCTGACCGTTTTATTCACCTTTATATTCTCGGTATTCTTCCACGTGTTCGTCGAACAGCCCTTTATAAAGATGAGGAATTGACGACGCTCTGGCAAAGCCTTTTCAATATTGCTCGCGCCCTTTTAACTCAGCGAAGGGTGTCATGATAGTTTGCTGAAACGCCCTGCGCGCTGACAGGCGTTGATACCAGGCCATCAGGTTCGCGGGTTTCTCGACCGCCATGCCCATTTCAAAATAGCGGAATAAACTGGTTGCAGCCGGGATATCGCCCATCGAGAATGCCTCCCCGGCAAGGTAATGGTGATGCTTCAGGTGCTTATCCAGCATGGCAAAGTGTTGTTCACAGCGGGCTTTTGAATGCTCGATTTGACCACGGTCGCGTTTGTTTTGCGGTTTTCGATAAAACCCCCAGAACAGATCCATAAAATCAGGTTGCAAGGTCGCCAGTTCCCAGTCCATCCACCGGTCGGCATAGCTGCGCTGGAGCGGATTATCTAGCCAAAGCAAATTTTCACCATGGGCGGCGCACAGATAGCGAACAATGGTATTAGATTCCCAGACCACCGAACCATCGTCTACCAGAACCGGAATTCGCGCACGGGGATTGAGTTGCAGAAACTCCGGCGTTTCCAGGTCACCCACCTGGCTGCCGACATCCTGGTGTGTGTATTCAATATTTAACTCATCGAGAGTCCAGAGTACCTTCTGCACGTTGTAAGAATTTTTTCTGCCCCAGAGTTCGATCATGGTAATTCTCGACTGTATAGACTTAATATTCTTAAAAAATTAACCGTGAACCCGGTTACCGGGATCAACTGATCCTGGTCAGCCCCTTGCGAAATTTTGTCGGCGAGAATCCGCTCCAGCGTTGAAAAGCGCGGCTGAAATGAGCCGGGTCTGAATAACCCAAAGACTCTGAAATCTTTTTTATCGACATTTGAGTGTCCTGTAATTTTTGTTTTGCATGAATAAACTTCGCCCGATTCAGAAGGTCGTTAAACTTTAAACCCTTGTCTTTTAGTCTCCGTTGCAGGGTGCGGACCGAAGTATCTGCAACCTCGGCGATTTCTTCTATGCTGGTGTTTTTTGTTACCGAATAGGTTTTAATTATCTGGTCTATGGCATCGTCAAAACCAGTATACAAATCAGCCTGAATGTTATCGTCTGTTTTTAAGCTTAGCGGAATATCCATGTGAACCGGCAGCTGGAGTAATTCGGGTGGAATAGAGATTGCCGAGTCTGGTTGTAAATATGCAATTTTACTGTTTGTTATCAGCGGGCATGCATCGGCAATTTCAATTTCGGGCATTTCTAAACGAACGGCTTCAGGTCGCCATTGGATACTGGTCGCTAATTGCACCAGCTGAATCATGCTGGTAATTCTATACAGTTCCATCTGTATATCGCCCCTGTAAAAAAGGTTGTTTGTATAACAAAAGCTGAAATATGAACCCTCCTCTACTAGCGTGAATAACACAGAAGAGCTTTGACTACTCGCAATCTCACAAAATTTTTCGAGCAGGTGGCTTAGATTAGCACTCGCCTGTATTAACGGGCCTAAAGATAAAACCCTGTGCCAGGGGGTTAGTTGGGCGACGCGTGAACCAAAATCAGGGATGTTTTCGTCAATCGCAACAATGTTTACCAAATGGTAGAGCGGTTTTACCGGTAGCAGGCTTTCAGGGTCGCTCACCTCTGTCGGCAAATTAACCTTGTTGAAATAATAATCAGGCGATACACCACAGCTTTCCATCGCTGCTTTAAACTGCGAGTGAAAGGCCGCTTTCACCAGATGAATATCGCTGTTTCCCATTGTCAGGGCCGTGCTGCTATTCCGATTAAATACTTAAGCTGTCTTCACTAAAGAGTAAATCAATTTTGTCGTGAAGTGGCAAGGGTCGTGACGTTTCTGCGTGCAATTCCGGTGCAATTCCGGGGACAGTATACTTAATTCTTCTGCTTCCCGGGAATCTAGGGAATCGTTTAGAATTAAGTATACTGTCCCCGGAATTGAAACCTGAATATACCAGAGGATAAATTTATGACTGCTATCAACGAACTCAACAGGCTTAGTAACCAGGTGTTTATCAACGGTGAATTTCGCGACAGTGTTACCACCGATAGCCTCGAGATCATTGATCCGGCGACCGAGCAGACAGCTGGGCAAATGCCTAATGCAACCGCGGCCGAGGTCGACGAAGCTATCGCTGTCGCCAATCAGAGCCAAAAGGCCTGGAATAAAGTCAATGCCTTGTCTCGCGCCGAATTGATGCATCAAATTGCGGCCAACATGCGCGAGTCACGGGGTGTGTTGGGTGAAATGCTGACCCGTGAAATGGGCAAGCCCTACAAGGAAACCACCGACGAAGTGGACTGGTCGGCAACCGCGGTTGATTACTACGCCGAAATCGCGCGCCACGATTACGGTAAGGTGGTCGGACCCGCGGTGGATGACCAGTTTCATTTCACGCTGAAAGAGCCGATGGGCGTAGTCGTCATTATCCTGCCATTTAATTTCCCGTTTTGCCTGTTGTGCTGGGCCGCGGCCGCGGCACTGGCCACCGGTAATGCGGTAATTGTCAAACCATCGGAAAACACGGCGTTATCAACATTAAAGTTCATGGAAACCTTCGCGCCTTTACCCGATGGGCTGATTCAGTGCCTGCCCGGAGGTGGCGACGTGGGCCGACAACTGGTGGAAAGCACCGATACCCACATGGTAGCGTTTACCGGCAGCGTGCCGACAGGCCAGCTTGTCGCCAGGGCCTGTGCCGACCAGTTCAAGCCCTGTCTGATCGAAGCTTCCGGTAACGACCCGTTTCTGGTCATGCCATCGGCGTCAATGGGGATGGCAGCGCGCGGGGCGGCCTTTGCTGCCTATCTCAATTGCGGCCAGGTGTGTACTTCGGCCGAGCGAATATTCGTGCACCAGGACATACATGACGAGTTTGTCACGAAACTGGTCTCTAACGCCCAGGCCCTGCGTATTGGCAATGGGCTGGACAAGATAGATATGGGACCAATGGTGAGTGCCAGGGAACGCGATCGATTCGAGGGGATACTGCAACAGGCTATCGATCAGGGCGCCAAAATCGCCACTGGTGGTGGTCGGCCGAAAGCACAAAAAGCTGGATGGTTTGTCGAACCTACGGTGTTAACCGAAGTTAGCCCTGATATGGATATCATGAATGAAGAAAGTTTTGGTCCGTCGGCTCCTGTCTGCAGGGTATCAGGCCTGGATGAGGCCATCGAACTGGCCAACAAATCCAGATTTGGACTGGGCTCGACCATTTATACATCCGATCTCAACGAGGCCATGCGCGCGGTTAACGCAATCGAGACCGGGATGGTGTGGGTTAATGCGCCTTTGCTCGACAATGACGCCGGCCCTTTCGGTGGCCGCAAGATGACTGGAATGGGTCGGCAACTGGGTGCCGAGGGTCTCGATACTTTTCGCCACACCAAACTCGCGATGATCGATCCGGGTGCCAATGACCAGGATTTCTGGTGGTTCCCTTACAAGGACGAGGAAGCCTACCCGGGTAAGTAGTTGTCAGAGACTTAAAATCGATCCGGCCTTTCCAGATGCTTGTCTGTAGACGCTTGCCCCGGGGTTAATCGTCGTCGTAAAACACCCGGTCGTACCTGATTCGATTGTCTGGATCGACTTCGGTGTCGAGTTCGCGGGCATAGAGATGACCGGAAAACACTGCGCCGGCAATTATCGATGGCGCCTCGCAATCTCCGATTCGGGACAGCGAATCGGGATTGAAATCTGCATCGGTATCGCTTTTTCGTTGCAGCTCGTGATACAGGGCATCGTTGGGGTATCGCATGGTTACGGTCACGATTGACTCAGTGGCAATTCGCTTATGCTTCCCGGTATAGGCGCACTCAATTTCTGCCTGTTTGCCATCAAAGGCGGTTAAGCCATGCGCAGTGATAATATCCACTCCCACCTCCAGCATGCGCCTTTGAATCTGATCCTGTTCTGAAGTCTGTTGGCCCCAGGCGGACACCATGTTTTCCGGGGTCACCAGCGTAACCGGTACCTGTTTTTGGCGAAGTTTTTCGGCAATCACGCTTGCCATGTAATAGTGATCATCGTCGAATATCAGGGTCGGACCGGAAGGCAAGCGTCCGCCCATAATGTCATCGGGTGTAAATATCTGCTGTGACGGGCCAAATTCGGTAAGCGCGGTTTTATTGTAGAAACCCCCTCCGTTTGCGAGCCAGCTAGCGCCGGTCGCAATGACGATGTGGTTTGCTTCAATCGCAATCACATCGTCAGCTTCCATCCTGTTTTCGAGGTAGACCTCGACATTAGGCATCGACTGGATTTGTTGCACCCGGTAATCACGAACCCGGGCCCATTCGCTCAGACCCGGTAGTCTGGATTCTCGATTCACGCGTCCACCCAGCTCGCGTTCCGCTTCGGCCAACAGCACCTGGTATCCCCGGTTTCCGAGCGAGCGCGTTGCTTCGAGGCCCGCGGGTCCGGCACCAATCACCAGCACGGTAGATTCAGAGCCCTTCGGTGCTATTTTTTCCGGGTGCCAGCCACGCCGCCATTCCTCGCCGATAGTCGGGTTCTGGGTGCAACGAATGGGAGTCGACTTGCTGTCGCCGACGTAACAATTATTGCAACCGATGCATTCACGAATTTCATCGAGTCGACCTTCTTCTATCTTTTTGGGCAGGAAAGGATCCGCGATCGAAGGTCTTGCCGCACCGATGAAATCGACGATCCCGCGATTGACCTGCGAAACCATCGTGTCGGGCGAAGTGAATCGACCCACCGATACGACAGGCTTGCTGGTAATTGATTTAACATAGGATACATAGGGTTCGAGCGACGCCTCCTTGATAAAACGCGATACCCCCATTTCGTGTGAATAATGGTGGATATTGATATCCCAGAGATCCGGCAGTTCAGCCAGCATTTCCAGCATATCGCGCTGTTCGCCTATGATTGGATCGCCGTCACCCTCACCACCCTCGTCGGCCGAGAATCTTACCGCGACCGCGCAGGTATCCCCGACCGCGTCTTTGGTCTCTTCGATAAGCTCGCGCACCAGCCGTACCCGGTTTTCCAGCGAACCGCCGTATTCATCGCTGCGCGTATTGGTTTTGGCGGAAAGAAAATGCGAAAGCAGGTAGTGGTGGGTGGCATAGACATAGACGATATCGAAGCCTGCTGCCTTGGCTCGCAATGCCGCGTTTCGGTGCCAGCGCCGCAGTTCTCGAATATCGGATCTGTCCATCGCGCGCGCCTGGTAGGGGATCCCGACTGAATTTGGCAGGTTTGCCACATCCATCGATACTTCATTGGTAAACAGGTTCGCGCTACGTGAGCCACCGACCCAGAGTTCGGCGCCGGCGAGCCCGCCGTGTTTATGCACTTGTTCGGTCATGATCGAATGGGCCTTGATATCACCCTTATCCCAGAGCGATGCGTAAGCGTGGGGCAGGTCGTCGGATGCGGGATGGATCGAACAGTACTCGGTGCAGACAACCCCCCAACCGCCTTCCGCTTTCATGCCGCGCAAAGCAGCGACCATGCGCGGCCTGAGCCAGCCAAGGCCAGTGCAATGGGGTACCTGGTAGAATCGGTTTTTGGCCGTGACCGGCCCAATTTCCACCGGTTCGAACAAGACGTCGTAACGAGGGTCGCGTTCGCTCATTTAGAATTTTCCTGCATTTCGAACTCTTCGAGCGAGATTTGTTCGCGTCGAAAAGGCATATCCGGATCATGCGGGGGTGCGTCCATTTCGCGCGCGACGCGGTGGCCTTCGTATACGGCACTCGCAATCGTCGATGGGCAAAGGCAATCGCCGATCGCTGTTACCGAAGCGATACCCGAATCGGCAAGCCGCTCGGGGTCTTCGGTCAAACCCAGGTAAAGCTGGTTATCGGGCTGGCGCGATGTGACCATAACCACGGCCGAGGCAGCGACTACACCGGGTTTTTCCGTGTAAACACAGGAGACTTCAATTTCATCGGTACCGACCCGGGTAATATTGTGCGCGGTGATAACCTTGATACCGAGTTCGAGTACACGCGCCTGAGTTTTATGCTGCTCGAGCGTATTGTGGGTCCAGGGTGAAACTTCGGGAGTCGTGGTCACAAGTGTGACTTCGTGCCCATCGAGCTTCAGTTTTTCGGCGATCAAGGCACCCATGTAAAAATGGTCATCGTCAAACACGACGATCGGATCACCCAGCATTTGGCCGGAAAATACCTGTTTCGGTGACACCACATGTTGCTGATCCGAACCCGGAACAGGCTTCAAGTTGCTAATCCCGACACCGTCGCTACGCCAGTGCGCACCGGTAGCCAGTATCACCTGACGATGATCAAGCTCGAGTATTTCGTCAGTGCTAAGCCTGTTGTCGAAATAAACTTGCACATTTTCCATTTGCTGGATGCGCCCAACACGCCAGTCGCGTACCCGGGCCCAGGCGGCCAGTCCCGGTAGGCGGGATTCGATGGAGACGCGCCCACCTGGCTCGGTTTGCGCTTCCGCGAGCGTAACCTCGTATCCACGTTGGCCGAGCGCCCGCGCGGCTTCAAGGCCGGCCGGCCCAGCTCCAACGACAAGCACACTGTCCTCAGATCCTTTTGGCGGAATATACTCGGGGTGCCAGTTCCTGCGCCATTCCTCGCCGACGCTGGGATTCTGCGTACAACGCATCGGCGTAAAGGTTAGCTGCCCCGAAACACAGATATTGCATCCGATGCATTCTCGAATCTCGTCACCGCGACCCTGCTCTATTTTTTGCGGTAGAAACGGATCCGCGATCGATGGCCGCGCCGCTCCGATCATGTCGAGAACACCGCGCTTGATCTGGCTGACCATTGCATCGGGCGATGTAAAACGCCCAACCCCGACCACGGGCTTGCTGGTTACGCTCTTCACGAATTTCACGTATTGCTCCTGGAATCCTTCTTCGCTGAATCGTGACGTCTGTGAGTCATTTTCCCAGTCGCTGAGATTGACATCCCACAGGTCGGGCAACTCGGCCAGCATTTCGATGATCTCGCGGCCTTCACCTTCGCTGGTGATGCCTTCGGGTCCGAGCAATTCTTCGACCGCAAAGCGAATGGCAACCGCGCATCGATCACCCACGGCATCCTTGGTTTCTTCGAGTACTTCACGCAACAGGCGGACCCGGTTTTCGAGGCTGCCGCCATACTCGTCGCTGCGTTGATTGTGGCGGATGCAAAGAAAATGCTTGAGCAGCGTCGTATCGTGCCCGGCGTATACATAAACGATGTCGGCATCGGCGCTTTTAGCGCGTAGCGCGGCGTTGCGGTGCCAGCGTCGAAACTCGCGGATATCGCTTTTACTCATGCCGCGGGTATGACTGGGCTGGCCCAGGACTGCGACCTGGTCCGACGGACCGATCGGCGAAATTCGCGTATACAGGTTCTGGACGCCTACGCCGTTGTGCGCGAGTTGAACCCCTGCAAGTGCGCCGTGGCGGTGCACCACGTCGACCATCAGGCCCAGGCATTTAACATCGTACTCATCCCACAGACGTGCCTGGGGTTCGGGCGAGTAGTCCGAACTCGGGTGGATCATGCACTCTTCGGTACATATGACCGCCCAGCCACCTTCGGCCTTGGCTTCGCGCATTTTTGCGTGGCTTTGTGGTGAATTAAAACCCATGCCGTTGCAGTGCGGTACCTGGTAAAAACGGTTTTTCGCCGTGACCGGACCGATCTGGACAGGTTCGAAGAGCACGTCGTAGCGCGATTCCCGGGTCATGATGAGGTCTCCTGGCCATTTAGCACTGGCGTTTGCGGTTTTATAAGGGTACAGGCGATTAGCTTACTCGCCAGATCCAGGTTCAGGTTCAGGATCGCTCACCTCGGTGGGTAAAGCAACCCTGTAGAAATATTAATCAACTGATACACAACAGCTCTCCATCGCCGTTTTAAACTGCGAGTGAAAGGCCGATTTCACCAGTTGAATATCGCTTATTCTTGTTGGCGGAAATGAGCTGCTATTCCAGTCACATATTTAAGCTATCTCCACGAAAGAGTGAATCAATTTGTCGTGAAATGGTAAGGGTCGTTTTATTGATAAAAATATCGTTTGCGAAGATAATCAATTCCAAGTTGGCGATAACAAGTCATTATTGACGAAGTCCTACATGATAAATGTTCTACTAACAATATAAATACAACTCGTTTTAGGGGTCGATATGAAAATCACGAAAAATTTGTTAATGGCATTATTTTGCTCTGCCGCGGTTTTTTCACAGGCAGTTTTTAGTGCGGAAACACCAAGGCAAATTCTATTCAAAAACGTTCAGATTTTTAACGGTACCAGTGATAAGTTAATCACGGGCAAGGATGTTCTGGTCGAGGGCAACCTGATCAAATCTGTAGGCTCAGGCCTTGCGGTAGCCGCCAATGTTGAGGTAATTGATGGTGGCGGTCGCACGTTGATGCCAGGGCTGATCGAAAACCACGCGCACCTGATGCTTATGGGACCAACACTTCCAGCTATGGAGGGTATGACCACGTGGGAGGATTTCGCGATCCACGGCACGCTGATGGCCGAGATGTACCTGATGCAGGGCTTCACGACCGTGCGCGATGCGGGAGCGTCCCCCGGCGGACTTCGCCGGGCAATTGACGCCGGAATGATCGTTGGTCCGCGCTACTATCCTTCCGGCGCATTCCTTGGCACGAGAGGCGGTCATGCGGATTTCGCGAACTTCACCTCTCCGGTTGGTGAATCGACCAATTTCAGCCGTCTGAACATGGCGCAGGAGGTAGACAGCGTTGCCGACGTGCAGAAATTCGGGCGCAACAACTTCCGCATGGGCGCCACGCAGTTGAAGTACATGCAGTCGGGCGGCGTCGTGTCGGCTTTCGATCCTTGGCAATTGCTCGCCGGGTCACAGGCGGAAATCGAGGCGGTCGTTCGAGTCGCGAACGAGTACGGCAGCTATGTGATGGCACACTCCTACAGGAAGGAAGCCATCATGAGCGCGCTGAATGCCGGCGTGCGATCGATCGAACATGGCTTCTCGTTCGATTGCGAAATCGCCAACTTGATGAAGAAGAAGGACGCCTACATCACCACCAACCTGACAGCATTCGATCCCGGTTTGCTCGACATTCCCGCAGTGGCTGACGTCCCATCGAGCCTGGCCAAGGCGAAATCGGCCTCGGCCACCTTCGTGAACTACATCCCCAACATGAAGAAGTGTCCCGTTAAGCGCGGTTTTCAGACGGATTGCGTCGGCTCCGTTGCCGCCTGCAACATCCAGGTCGCCTACGAGAAGCATCTGAACAACGAGTTTTTCGGACCCTATGCCTCACTGGTGGCGTTGACGTCGGTCGGTGGAGAAATCGCGGCCATGTCCGGCGATTTTATGAATCCCTATCCCGACGGTAAGCTCGGCGTGATCGAGAAAGGCGCCTATGCCGACATCGTGATCGTCGATGGAAATCCGCTCAAGGACTTCTCCGTTGTCGGCACGGGCGACAAGTGGTTCGGCGCGGAACCGCGTCCCGAAAGCCCTGCGACCATCCGCGTCATTATGAAGGATGGCAAAGTTTACAAAAACACGCTATAGGGCTAGCAAAGGATGGCGGTTCAAGGTGCGCCGAAACCGAAATGATTTACAGGCTACTACTGTCAATTTTAGTGAGCACACTATTACTCACCCAGGTCGTCAATGCACAGGGATCTTCGGTCTATGACGATATTCCGGAGTTTGGCGGCCCAAGCAGTGTCGGTGTAGAGCTGAAAGACGACAATAGAACACCGCTTACCGGCGATTTCATCAAGGACGGTATGCCGGGATGGTTTAGCACCAAGCAGGAAATAATGGAAAAGCATGGATTGGCTTATGGTTTGAATCTGTCAACCCTTTACCAGAGCGCCTCCGCGGCACTTGGCGAAGACGATGCCTGGGGCGGTATATTGCAGCTTCCGGCCTCGTGGACTGTGCTCAACCGGGGCGGCAAGAACACGGGTACTATCGTTTTTAAAGCCGAGAACCGAAGCAAAATATCTACCGACCTTCCTCCCCAGGATCTCGGTATTGGAGACTTTGCATTGGGTATCGGGGGCATCGGAGCAGCCTCGGTTGTCGGCACCCAGTTCAGCGACAAGGACTGGATTATAACCAACCTGTTCTGGCAGCAGGCGTTGAACGATGGGCAGATCAAATTCGTAGTGGGGCAAATAGACAACACGGATTTTATGGATGTCTATGGTTTGGTCAATCCACAAACCGCATTCATGAACCTGTCGTTTTCGACTAACCCAACTATCGGTGTTCCTGACCAGGGCTTCGGCGGCGGATTTGGTACGCTACTCGGAAATAACTTCTACCTGGTGGCAAGTTTGATGGATGCGGCCGGTGATCCGGGAGATCCCCTGGAAAGCATCGATCAGTTTTTTGACAACAACGAGTACTTCAAGCATATAGAAATTGGTTACTCCTCGTCACCCGATCGAATTTACTTCGACAATATTCATTTTGTTTACTGGGAATCTGATGAACAGACTAAATCCACCGGTGAATCCAAAGGCAGTGGCTGGACATTTTCCTACGCAAAATTTATTGATGACAAGTACATGCCATTCCTGCGTATTGGCGATTCGGACGGCGGCGGTGGCGCGTTGCTGGAAAAGATGCTGACAGCGGGTCTCGGAATCTATTATGGCGAAACCAATGAACTGTTCGGCGTCGGATTGAGTTACGGCGAAGCCTCGGAAGATCCGGTCGGTGGTTTTGGTACTAATCTTGATCCGCAATATACCGGTGAAATTTTCTATCGTTTTCAGCTCTCAAGCCACCTGGCAATTACCCCTGACCTGCAGATAATCGTTGACCCGGTGCTCAATCCGGGTGAAAGTTCGATTTTTGTAATTGGAGTGCGCGCGAGACTGTCATTATGAATTATGGGGACTGTATACCTAATTCATTTTAAACTTCTGACTACGAATTTTTTGAAATAAGTATACTGCCCCGTAATTATGCTGCATCAACCATTTGCTTATTCATTGCGAGTATCACGCAAGGCTAAATACGCCAAGCTAAAAATTAAACCTTTCGGGGGTCTCGAGGTGGTAATCCCGTTGCGCTTCCCGAAGAAAGCGGTACCGGGTTTGCTTGAGCAGCACGCCGAATGGATTCAGCGGCAATTAAAAAAGCAGCAAGACCACACTCGGGAGCCCGTATTGCCCGATGAGATTCATATAGCCATTAACGGTTACCGTACCGAAGTGGCGTATGGCACACATCAACGGCAGGAACCCGGCCAGGCAAATCGGCTGCTCGTTAGCGATAGCGATTACCATCCGGCGGTTAAACAACTTCGCAAATGGGTCAGGCAGCAGGCCTGGCAGCTTTTACCACCGATGCTCGAAAAAGTCTCACGGGAAACCGGTCTTGGTTACCGGAAAATCATCATCCGCAGCCAGAAATCCCGCTGGGGCAGTTGTTCCTCCAGGGGCACGATCAGCCTCAACGACCAGTTACTGTTTGTGGCGTGCGACAGTGTCGAATACCTGATGATTCATGAACTCTGTCATACGCGCCATATGAATCATACGCGTCAGTTCTGGCAACTGGTTGAACATCATTGTCCGGATTTTCGTGGCCACGATGTTGTCTTGAACCAGGCCAGGGCCAGGCTCCCCGACTGGATTTTACGCGATATATATATTTAGAGCTCAACTAATACCTGGCTAAAAATCGTTGTTCTTCGCTGAAAATTTGCCAGGGTTTCTTAACCACACCACCCTAAACAGAAAGCCCACCTAAAGCTGGCAATGCCAGAAGTGCTTGACCGGTGATAATCTTGGGATTATATTCCCAACTATTGATAACAACAAATCGTTCGCTAAAACAAGAAAAAAGGGGTTTGAAATGCACAACGAAGGGTACAAAACTCAATCAATTATCAATCTGTTGGCTACTCGCTTGTTGGTCTAGGGTATGTCTACCGCTTCCTCCGCAGTGAATGCCCGTATTATTAGCTGTATGGTAGATCTGTCAGTCGATAGCCTCGACCAGACATTTAATCATATCCAGATGCAGGTGAAAGTTGCTACCAATAACCCGGTTTATATCGGGGTTGCAAACGCCGCAATTCCCACTAGCAGTGTACGCAGCAATCTTATCAATCCTGTCGGCGGAACTGCAACGGCCAAATGGGACAGTTCTCCCAATGCCATCGATGCAGATATCCTGTTAATTGATTCAGGTTTCGTCGTACCTGGAGAAGAAGTCACTGCAGTGGCAGTAGATTCCGTTACCTCTGAAATTTCGCCTTCGATAACGGTCGGGTGTAGCTTTAACGCCCGAGGGACTTTATAAAAGACATTTTATTCGTCAGGACATCAGTCGTTGGTCATCCAGACCAGTCTTCTAACTAGGGCGACTCAATGCGCTGCATAAATTTAATACTGTTCTCGATCAACTGATTTTTGGTGCGTGACAATTTACCGTTATCACCATAGGGGCCCAATACCACCCGGTGCCAGATACCCTTGTTCACTTCGGCTGACTCAATTTTAGCCTCCAGCCCGATCAGGGCCAGCTGTGCCTTCATGCTGTCGGCCTCGTTGACACTCTGAAATGAACCAACCTGCAGAAATATCGCTTCGCCGGCGGTCTTGTTGATCGACGGGTTTTCGATTGCCTGCTGATCTTCCTCGGAAATCGGAATGTCGACAACACGATCCGGTAGTATCGAATAAAAATCGATCCTCGGCTTGTCGTCTACCGGTTTACTTGTTTTTGTTGACTGCACGGGTGTATTGTTCTGTACGATCTTTTGATCTAGAAAAAGTAAAAAAGCGGCGAACATGCCCAACATCATAAACAGGGACACCCAGACCCACGCAGAGCTCGACTTTTTCTTAGCCATTACATTTTAGCCGGCGCTGATACACCCATTAACCCGAGCCCATTGCGCATAACCTGCCCCACTGCACTCGCCAGCGCCATGCGGGCGTTACGTAATTCGGCATCGTCAACGATAAATTGATGGGCGTTATACCAGGAGTGAAACTGGTTAGCGAGATCGCGCAGATAATTCACCAGGATATGCGGTTCGCGACGCCTGGCTGCACTCAGCACCCGCTCCGGATAAAGACTGATATGTTTGATGATGTGTTGCTCGTGACTATTGTCGAGTCGGTTCAAATTAGCTTTTTGCAGCGATAATTTCAATCCCCTATCCTCGCACTGGCGTTTGACACTGCAAATGCGCGCGTGTGCATATTGCAGGTAGTAAACCGGGTTATCAGATGATTCCTCACGCGCCAGGTCGAGATCGAAATTCATGTGCTGATCGGGCTTGCGCATCACGTAAAAGAATCGCGCCGCGTCCAGCCCTATATCCTCGCGCAACTGTTTCAGGGTGACAAATTCACCAGAGCGCGTCGACATTGAAATCTTGTTACCATTTTCAAATAAGTTGGCGAACTGTACCAGTAGTATTTCTAGCCGCCCGGCATCGTAGCCTAACGCGGTTAATGCCGCTTTGACCCGGGTAGTGTATCCATGATGGTCTGCACCCCAGATATTGATCACGCGATCAAAACCACGATCAAACTTATTCATATGGTAAGCAATATCGGAGGCGAAATAAGTGGTTTGCCCATTCTCGCGTTTGACCACGCGATCTTTTTCATCACCGAAATCGGTGGCGTGAAACCAGGTGGCACCATCCTTATCATAGGTATGGCCATTCTCGGTCAGCCGCCGAATAGCGCTTTCAATATGGCCGTTTTCGGCCATCGAGCGCTCTGAAAACCATTCATCAAAATCTACACCGAACGCGTGTAAATCATTGCGAATCGCATCGACCAGGATGTCCAGGGCCTGGTCGAAGATGATACGGTAGCCATCTTCACCGAGTAACGAGCGGGCGTTTGATATCAGGTCGTCGATGTGTTTTTCCTTGTCGCCCGCGGGGCCGTCGGCGCGGACATCCTGCATCAGTTGCTGTTCACTGACCTGGAACCGATCACCGTATTGACGATGTACAGTCGCGGCGATATCCCAGACATAATCGCCCTGGTAGCCGATGCTGGGGAACACAATTTCAACGCCGCAGAGCTCCAGGTAGCGCAGCCAGGTCGACGTGCCTAGTATATCCATTTGTCGGCCGGCATCGTTGACATAGTATTCGGTCTGCACATCGAAGCCGGCACAACGCAACACATTCGCGAGCGTTGCACCCGAGGCCGCTCCACGACCATGACCAACATGCAGTGGCCCGGTGGGGTTGGCGGATACAAACTCGACCTGTATTTTTTCACCCTTGCCGTAATCGCTGGCACCGAAGGTATCGCCCTGCTGCAATATGTCATTAATCACCGAGTGGCTGGCAATACTTGCAACGAAAAAATTGATAAAACCCGGCCCTGCCACTTCAATTTTCTCGATGGCCTCGTGCGCACTCAATTGAGCAACAATCAGGTCTGCCAGGTCGCGGGGTGGTTTTTCAGCCGCCTTTGCCAGCATCATCGCTATATTGCTGGCAAAATCGCCCTGGCTGCGATCCTTACTGGGGGTCACCTGTATGTTAGCCTTGAGATCGGCCGGCAGGACGTCGGACTGTTGTAAGTCGACAAGCGCTTGCTCGATCAGATCGTGAATGGTTTGCTTCAAGAATTAAAAACCCGTGTTGTTTAGTATTCATCCAGAAACCTGTCGGCCACTGGACTGAAAAAACCAAGCGCGATTCTACATGGATGCCGACAGGGACTAAAGCTAAAACAGGTTTACTTTCTATTACGAGGATAGACTAAAGGTCGAATGCATCGACATCGATTACCCATTTAACTTTCTGTGTGCTTTTAATTAACTCAATCTCGGGCATCGATTCACGCAACACGCTACGTAGCTTGCGCATATCCGGGCTTATCAGGCATAGCTGTGCTCGGTAACGACCGATACGGCGTGTCATCAATGCCGGGATCGGTCCGATACATTTAACCTGGTGGTGGGTCGTACTATCCACTAAACAGTGTTTGATCTCGTCGAGTTTCTCAGTCGCCTGCTGAAGACTCAGCGCATCGGCCCGGAACATGGCCACGCGCGCGTACGGAGGAAAGCCCAGCATCTTGCGCTCGCGCGTGATCGTATCGGCAATTTTTCGATAATCCTGACTTGCCAGCGCCTGCATTAATGGGTGGTCTGGAAAATCTGTCTGCAGATAAGCCTCGCCCGCCTGGTCACCCCTGCCTGATCGTCCCGACACCTGGACAGCCGTTTGCACCAGCCGTTCACTGGCCCGATAAGATGCACTGAACAATGCCTGGTCTGCATCGAGTATCGCGCTCATCGTTATCGCCGGATAATCGTGTCCCTTGGCAATCATCTGGGTACCGATCAACAGGCAGGGTCCGCCCTGGCGTAATGTTTCCATCTGCCGCGCAAAGTCGTCACGCGTGGTAATCGAGTCGCGGTCGATGCGCAATACCTGGTAACCCGGGAAGCGCTTTTTCATGCCTTGCTCCAGCTGTTCGGTTCCGATGCCGTAGTGTTTGATATCGGTATTGTCGCAATCACCGCAGCTTGAGGGCACCGGCTGGGCAAATCCACAGTGGTGACAAAGCAGGCGATTCAATGACTGGTGCAGGGTTAGTCTTGAATCGCAATGTCGGCAAACTGCCTGCCAACCACACTCGTGACACATCACAACCGGGGCAAATCCGCGCCGGTTCAGGTACAGCAATACCTGGCTATTCTGCCCAAGGTGATGATCGATACGTTGTAGCAGGTAAGGTGAGCAGCCGTGTTCCAGTTTGGTATTGCGGGAATCGATGAGTTGAATTCCGGGGGGAGCATAGCGCGTTGGTCGTTGCGACAGGCGATACCAGTAATAATGCTCGCGTTCGCAATTGTTCAGGCTTTCCAGTGAAGGCGTGGCCGAACCGAGCAGGATAGGGATGTCGAGCATTTGCGCCCGCTTGATTGCCACATCGCGCGCATGATAACGAATGCCATCTTCCTGCTTATAAGAAGCATCGTGCTCTTCATCGATAATAATCAGGCCGAGCCGGGCGCTTTGCGAAAACAGGCTGGATCGGGTGCCCAGCATGATGCCGACTTCGCCCTGTCGAAACCGTTCCCAGGCCTCATATTGCTGACGCTCGGTCAGGGCCGAGTGCGATATCGCGAATCGCTCACCAAACCGGCGCCGCACGCGCTCGACCAGCTGCGAGGTGAGACCTATTTCCGGAACCAGGTAAATCACCTGCCTGTGCTGATTCAACTGGCTTTGAATCAGACGAAAATACACCTCGGTCTTGCCACTGCCGGTTATGCCATCGAGCAGGTGAACCGAGAATCGATCGAACCTGCTCTCCATCTGGCTAAACGCTTCAACCTGTTCCCGGATCAGTTCAGGCAGGATCTCCAGTGGCGTGGTGCTGGTTTGCGGTTTCGACCAATCCCATGCTATGGCTGTTTTATGTTCCAGTGATCTGACCAGGCCGTGCCAGTTCGAATTGACATTTTTTAATTGCAATGCATTGAGGCCGCCACTGGATTTTTCAATTGCGAGCAGTATCTGGTGCTGTCGAGGAGAGCGTCTTTTTATCGTCTCGCGTAACTTTGGTTCGATCGGTTTAGCCCGCCAGTATTTTACGCGGACCGGTTTTTCGCGTCTGGCTTTTCTCAAATACCTGGGCAGGCACTGGAACAGGACTTCGCCAATCGGTTGCAAATAATAGTCGGACATCCAGGTCGCCAGCGCAATCAGGTGCTCCGATAAAACCGGCGAATCGTCAAGGCATTCGCCAGTCGCTTTTATCCGATCGGGCTGCACGCTGGCGGAATTGTGCGTCGCCAGTAACACGCCGATTCTGGACCCCTGTCCGAATGGCAGACGGTATCGGGTGCCCACCCGAACTAGCTGGGGATCTTTAATTGCATAGTCAAAAATTCGGTACAGTGGAATCGCGATTGCAAATGACGCAAAACTTTTAACCGATTTATATGGCACTTCCGAAAACCTGGAACGAAAACGCAATCATACTTGATCCATCGTTCCACCACAGTAAAAGCGACGCAGGATTTAGGTAGTTTTGGATAGATTCAGGTCAGGCTCGAAGCCACTTTGTTAATGCTTCGAGTTCAAAGTTAGAGCGATTTGTTAAAGATATTTCTAGCGTTGTGAAGCTAACTTATTAAAAAATCTCGATAATATTGGTTATCCACAATTCCTGTGGATAAGTCTGTGAATGAAATGTCCGAAATTTGCTGTAAGCCGCATCATGGCTCACTATCGATTAAATTGCTCATTATTCAATCGATTTGATATTTTTATTTTAAAATCAAAGACTTATAATTTTGGTACAAAATTAGAACAGCCATTTCTCGAAGTTCATCGCCACCATCACATCGAGCAAGATATCATGTGTATATCTTTTTATGTCAAGGCTTTTTGGCGCCCGAAATCGATGATATATTTTTATCGATAGTATATGAACCATTGATTTTGTAAATTTTAGTGTCAGATTCCCAACACACACCTGACCGTGACAAGTGCAACCTGCGGCATTAAACTAAGTCCTTTTTTGCACCCACTCTAATGCCTCTAAAAACCTCGGTATTGCTAAGCAATCTCGGCACACCGGATAGCCTGGACAGGACTGCAGTTAAACGTTTTTTGAAGCAGTTTCTGTCTGATCGGCGTGTCGTCGAGATGCCCCGGCTGCCCTGGTGGTTGATTCTCAACGGCATCATTTTGCCATTCCGCAGCGGTAGAACGTTACAGGCTTACCAGCGCATCTGGACCGACCAGGGTTCTCCTTTATTGGCTTACTCGCTAAAACAGCAATCGGCCTTGCAAGAAAAACTGGGCAGCAAGGTTCCGGTGGCACTGGCGATGCGATATGGCAATCCTTCGTTCAAAACAGTCGTTGAAAGGTTAATGCAATCAGGACTGGAACGGCTCATCGTGTTACCGCTATACCCGCAAAATTCGACGACCACCACGGCGACGACTTTTCATCATCTCGCCCACACCCTGGCCGATACGCGTCATTTACCCTCGATCCATTTTATCGACAGTTACTACCAGCACCCGGCCTATATCGAGGCGCTTGCCAATTCGGTTCGTAGCCATTGGCAAAAGTCGGCACAGCGTAATCACCTGCTGATGTCGTTTCATGGTCTGCCACAGATCAACGTCGATCGCGGCGACCCGTATTACGATCAATGTCAAAAAACCGCCAACTTGCTGGCAGACCAGCTTGACCTGGAAACATCGAACTGGTCGCTATGCTTTCAATCCCGCTTTGGTAAACAGACCTGGCTAAAGCCCTACACATCGGTGGTATTGAGTGAACTTGCCACCAACGGAGCCAAAGCAGTTGATATTATATGCCCGGGATTTTCAGCCGATTGCCTTGAGACCCTCGACGAAATTGATATTGAATATCGCCACCTGTTTATGCACCACGGCGGCGAGCAGTTTAATTACATTGCGGCGCTTAACGACGATGACATGCACATCGAGATGATGCGTACTATGCTTAAACCTTATTTACCTGCCACCCAGGATTAGGCGGCGATGCTAAGCAAGGGATTCTCTGATCAATTCATGAATGAACGCGTTGTGCCCAAAATGACCAATTTCTGCATTGTGAAACTTAGCAATAGTCCTACTATTACTTGCGTTCCACGCCTTGAACTTGATCATTTTGAATCACAACCCGATTCACCCAGAATTAATCAGAGATTCCCGAGGGCGTTACCTATAATCATCTACCACACTGAATCAATAGTAGCTCGCGATGTCTACAAACACTATTGTTCCACAACCTAATTAAAGAGTCCTGAACCATGTTTAAATCTTTCTTTCCGAGTCCCAGGTTATTCTTTACCTCTGTCGTCGTTTATTCACTCATTTGCGTTTTTATCTGGTATGGGTTCAATGATCAAATCGGGGCATTTTTGGGGTTTAATCTAGAATCATCGGAACCTGTTATCGGCCTGGGACATTTTTTTACAGACTCGTTTTTGCTGTTCTATATTTACTACATTGTTAGCGCCGGCCTATTCACGGCATTCTGGTTCAAGGTTGCAAAACACCCGTGGCAGTGGTGGTCAATCGTCGGCTCGGCGTTTATTTTATTTTCCACCTACTTTTCGGTGCAGGTATCGGTTGCCATCAATAACTGGCGCCGGCCTTTTTTTGATCTGGTGCAAAGTGCGTTGCAAAATGCTGTGCCACAGTCATCTGATAATACCAATAGTGTTGCCTCGGCCGAAACCATCGCGTCGGTTTCCAGTGACCTGTACGACCTCATCATCATTTTTTCGGAGATCGCGTTCCTGGCTATTTTCGTATTCGTAATCACCCGGTTTTTTGTCAGTCATTTTATATTCCGCTGGCGTACAGCGATGAATGATTACTACACAGCACAGTGGAAACAGGTACGGCATGTCGAGGGCGCATCACAGCGCATACAGGAAGACACCATGCGGTTTGCGGGAATTATGGAGAGTCTGGGTGTTTCGATTGTCGATGCGGTGATGACTCTATTCGCATTTTTGCCTGTACTCTGGTCACTTTCACAATATGTTAACGAGCTACCGATTGTCGGGGTAATTGCTCATCCCCTGTTTGTTGCCTCGCTGGTATGGTCTATTTTCGGCACCGGTTTGTTAGCAATAGTCGGCATCAAATTACCCGGGCTGGAGTTTAAAAATCAACGGGTCGAGGCAGCTTTTCGCAAAGAGCTGGTCTATGGCGAGGACGACGAATCGCGTGCACAACCGCCGACGCTGAAGGAATTATTTGCAAACGTGCGTAAAAACTACTTCCGCTTATATTTTAACTACATGTATTTCAACGTAGCGCGCATGCTGTATTTACAGGCGGATAATATATTCGTCTATGTTCTCCTAATACCGACTATTGCCGCGGGTGCCATTACCTTCGGCATATTGCAGCAAATTTTGACCGCGTTCAACCAGGTCAGTAATTCGTTTCAATACCTGGTTAATTCCTGGACCACGATTGTCGAGTTGCTGTCAGTCTACAAGCGTTTGACCACTTTCGAGTCAGCGATTAAACATGAGCCACTACCAGGGCTCGATGCGGTACCGGCAAACGATTATTGATGCCTGGGTATTCTCATGTGCCTGATCCTGTTTGCGCTTCAACAACACGAAGACTACCCGTTGGTGGTGATCGCTAATCGCGACGAGTATTACGCCCGCCCGACTGAACCCGCGCACTGGTGGCCGGATACGCCGGGGATTTTTGCGGGGCGTGACCTGGAGGCCCGGGGAACCTGGATGGGTGTTAACAGGAACGGCCGTTTTGCCGCGGTGACGAATGTACGCGAACCCGGAAAATCAGAACCAGCGAGACTATCCCGTGGAAATTTGACGCGTGATTTTTTAGCCCGTCGCGAGTCAGCCGAAACCTTTATAGAGGGCATCGAATCAACCACGCAAGACTACGCCGGTTTTAATCTACTGGTTGGAGACAGTTCGGGCTTATATTTTATCTCGAATCGGTATACCGGAATACGCCGTATCCCGCCCGGCATCTACGGCGTTAGCAACGGGTTGTTCGATGAGGCCTGGCCCAAGATCACCTCCGGTAAACTGGCGCTCGCGTCTGCCGTGAAGACCGGTCTCGACAATGATGCCCTGATGCAAATACTCACCGATCATACTATCGCGGAGGATGAAGCACTGCCCGATACCGGTGTTTCCCTCGACATCGAACGCATGTTGTCGAGTCGTTTTATAAGATCTGGCGACTACGGAACCCGGGCCTGTAGCATTGTCAAATTCAACCGTCGCCAGCAAATAGAATTTGTCGAGTATAATTACGACCATGGCGGAATAATGGACGCGCGGACCATCGAGGAAATTCAGATAATAAAATAGCCGTGAATATGAGCGAGACAGCTTCTGTCGTATACACGTAGGCCTTCTCATTCCCGTGATGGTCTCGCCATTCCTGTGAAGGTCCCGTCATTCCCGCACAAGCGGGAATCTAAGGTCCTTTAGTATTGACCAGCCACATATTTTTAAGATTCCGGCTCGGGGGCCGGAATGACGGAAATTGGGGTACAGATTGCGGCTCGGGGGCCGGAATGACGATCATTAGGGTACGGATTCCTGCCAAGTGGGCGGCATCCCGCCAGGAATGACAGTAGCAACAGCCGGAATGACGGTTCATTGTATTGAATTTATGGAAATGCCGGCGTAGGCTGTGGCTTATGGAAGACACTGATCATTATCGATGTCGGCTCATATATTTAAGACCAAGCGCCGACCTGTCAAAACAGGCTGAAGCTGCCTGCGACAAACTGACTAGCATCGAAGGTATCCTTCTTGCTGCACCCGCCGATCAACACAGTATCCATTTGATCTATTCTCTCGACCACCTTTCTTTTGAACTGGTGGTCGACCTGCTGGATGAGCTCGAATTTGAAATGGACGATTCGATCCTGCTGAGCCTGAAAAAGACGATTTACCAGTTTCTGGATACCAATGCGCGCGAGAATATGCACATCGATGTTACCCAATTTGAAGAAGAACCTGCCGATAAGCCGGATATCCCGCAGCAATCGTCGGAGAAGTACTGGGAAGACTACCATTAGAGCATCTCGTAAAACTCATTTCCCACCCCTATGTACCAGATAACACTGGTCGATATTGCAGTCGCTTTTATCCCGGTGTTCGCAACCGTGATGATCATTGGCTACTGGTCGCATAGTATAAAGTCGGCGAGTGTGGCAATTTCTCGTATGCTGATTCAGCTCCTGTTGATCGGCTATGCACTCAATTTTATATTTGACGCGAATAGTCAGTGGATTATTCTCCTGGTACTGATATTCATGCTGGTGGCGGCAAGCTGGATAGGACTTAACGCGCTACCCGTCGATTCCAGGCCACTGTTTATATACAGCTTTTCAGCCATTGCCTGTGGCGGCGGTGTTATCCTGGTATTCATTTCTCAGGGAGTTTTGCATGTCGATCCCTGGTATCAACCACAGGTGATGATTCCAATTGCGGGAATGATCTTTTCAAACTCGATGAATGCGGTAAGTCTTGCCGGCGAGCGACTCTATAGCGAACTTGACCATGACAATGACTTTTCCCGGGCACGTAATATTGCTTTTCAGGCGGCGATGATTCCGGTCATCAATGCCCTGCTTGCGGTCGGACTGGTATCACTCCCGGGGATGATGACCGGGCAAATACTGGCTGGCACTGCGCCGACAATTGCTGCTCGCTATCAGATTATCGTCATGTGCATGATATTCAGTTCTGCCGGAATTTCGGCTGCGCTGTTTTTATCCTTGCTAAAATATCAATTACCGAATCGGGCCTGATGAATAAATGGTAATCGCAATCAGCATAGTAGCGGGCTTAATCGCAATAGCTGCGCTATATCTGGCTAGTCTTGATGGCAGCTATCGAGTCCGGCGCGGCCTGCAAATAGACGCCCCGCTTAACCAGGTATTTGCTGCCATACGAGATCTCAAGACCTGGCCCGAGTGGAGCCCCTGGTTATTACACGAACCCGACACGAAAATCGTCTATAGCGAAGACTATCAGCAGGAGGGGGGATCCTATAGCTGGGATGGCAAGCTGGTGGGCGCGGGTAAGCTTAGCCATTTAAGCATTAGCACCGATAGCAGAATCGAGCAGCAAATAGAATTCATTCGCCCGTTCAAGTCGGTCAATCAGGTGAGCTGGTATTTCGAAAACAAGAATGGCTCGACGCAGGTCGAATGGGAGATGATCGGCTCAATGCCATTTTTGTTTCGGTTCATGATAAAAGATATCGAACCCATGATCAGCAAAGATTACGACCTTGGACTCGCCCTGCTAAGTGGCTATCTTTTACCCGCTGCACCGCATCCAACAATTAACTTTTGCGGCAGGGAATCGCTGGATAACTTCCAGTATTGGTCGATTCCATTTAGTGGCAATCTTCGCGATATGCAGGCAATCCGCAAGCCTGGAATAATTGCACTCGAAACTGCCGCCGGTGAGAACGCCGGACTGGGCCTGACTATATATCGCCAGAACGACTGGCGCCAATCTCACTATCGTGGCGAAGTAGCAATTCCGGTGAACGAGTCATCGCCCAAATCGAACTATGCCAGCCGGCTGTTCACAGGCGGGAATTATTACAGGGTTGAGGTCAACGGTGATCACGATTTTTTACCGCTGGCATGGTACGCGGCGTTTTCCCATTGCCGCATGCACAAGATCAAACTCGACAAATCACGGCCCTCGCTCGAAATCTATCACAATAACCCTGAATCTATCGGCGACAGTAACACGATCAGAACCACCCTCTATGTTCCTGTTAAGGGAGGCAGATAGAAACTTCCTTGAATTACAGCCAAAAAAAATGGCCGGTTGAGGGATCAACCAGCCATAAATTGTCATATTGACAAAATAACCAAAGGAGGACATCAGTGAAAAAGATTAAAATCCTTAACACTACTACTTATATAGTGGGTATTTCATTTTTTACCAGTATTTATTGAAAAATGGATAAAATAAGCCGTTAAGTTACCCTTTATTCGAGACAGCTACCATGATTTTATTCAAATTCGCGTAACCCGAGCTATCACGGCCCTTATGGCCGCGTAAGTCGGCGTAGCAGACTAGAAGTATCCCAGCGACCGCCACCCATTGCCTGAATTTCAGCATAGTAGTCATTGACAATACGCGTAATCGGCAGGGTAGCGCCATTCTTTTCGCTTTCGTCGATACAAAATCCCAGGTCCTTGCGCATCCAGTCAACCGCAAAACCGAATTCAAATTCATCTTTTAGCATCGTGTATCCACGGTTTTCCATCTGCCAGGACCCGGCTGCACCCTTGGATATGACGTCAACAACCCTGGCACCGTCAAGGCCGGAACACTGGGCAAAATGTAGCCCCTCTGACAATCCCTGCACCAGTCCGGCAATACATATCTGGTTCACCATCTTGGTGAGTTGACCGGCACCGACCGAACCGAGTAGCTCAGCGGCACGCGCATAACTCATTATCACCGGTTTTACCTGGTCGAATGCAGCTTGCTCGCCACCAACCATTACCGTCAGTACGCCATTTTCAGCACCGGCCTGCCCACCCGAAACCGGGGCATCGAGAAAAGGCACCTTCGCCTGCGCCTCTATTTCGCGCGCAACATTGGCCGAAGCGGTTGTATGATCTACCAGGACAGCACCGTCCCCGATACCTGCCAGCACACCATCGTCACCGTACACTACCGAGCGCAGATCGTCGTCGTTGCCGACACAGATAAATACGAACTCAGCACCCTCGGCCGCTTCCCGGGGTGTTTTTGCCCAACTGCCGGCATTGTCCTCGCACCATTTTTCGGCCCTGGCCGTAGTACGATTGTAAACGGTGGTCTGGTGTCCGGCTTTGGCCAGATGCCCAGCCATCGGGTAGCCCATCACGCCCAGCCCAATGAAGGCAACTTTTATATTACTCATTTGATTTGATTACTCTTGTCGATAAATGTGGGCGGATTTTAGCACTAGAGAAAGTGTGGTTCCTGGATTTTTTGTTTTGAATGCCATTTTTCTGCGGGTTTGAAAGGGGGAATTCATTCGTCATTCCGGCCTCCGAGCCGGAATCTATTGAGCCAGAATTTCTAAAGTTGCCCAGGTTTTGGAATGAGAGATTCCGGCTCGGGGGCCGGAATGACGGGGTTTTCTCTAAGCAGACTGCAGATTCGCCAGACCCGCCATCAACCACTTACTACCAGCACTCTCAAAATTGACCTGCACACGCGACTGCGACCCCTGTCCTTCGAGATTGAGTACGACGCCGCTACCGAACTTGCTATGACTCACCCGTTGCCCGACGAACAGGCCGGTATCCTCCTCGGATTTGCTTTGGCCCAATTTTGCAGGGGCCTGATAGATCGACTTCGAAAACTGGGCTTTCGGCCTGATTTCCTGAACGAACTCGGGTGGAATTTCGCGGATGAACCTGGATAGCATATTATAACTCTCGTTACCGTAAAGCCGGCGTACCTCGGCGCTGGTAACCACCAGCTGTTCGCGCGCGCGCGTGATACCGACATAACAAAGACGGCGTTCTTCTTCCATCCGTCCCTGTTCTTCGCTTGAGCGCTGGTGGGGGAATAGCCCCTCCTCCATGCCTACGATAAATACCAGCGGAAACTCCAGACCCTTAACCGAATGCATGGTCATCAGATGAATGCATTCTTCCCATTCGTCGGCCTGGCCCTCACCCGCTTCGAGTGCCGCGTGCGCGAGGAAGGCATCGAGCGTGCTCATATTTTCATCCTCTATGACCGCTTCGATTGCAAAACTTTTACCCGCGCCGACCAGTTCCTGCAGGTTTTCGAGTCGCGACAGGCCTTTCTCTGTCTGGTCCTTGCTGAAGTGCACCTTAAGCCCGCTTTGCTCGATACATAGTTCTATCTGTTCGGACAAACTCAATAGATCAAGACCATTTTGCATTTGACGTATCAGGTCGATATAAGCTTGCAACGCGGTGGTTGCCCGCGGGGTCATCTGTGCCGATTCGAGCAATCCGATTGCCGCATTCCAGAGGGATAGCGAATGCGCTTTGGCGTATTCACGTATCTGGTCGATCGATTTCTGGCCGATACCGCGCGGTGGATGATTAACCGTCCGGTCAAAAGCATGATCGGCCTGGGGGCTTGCCAAAACGCGCAGGTAGGCGAGGGTGTCTTTGATTTCGGCACGTTCGAAAAATCGCAATCCGCCGTAGACCCGGTAGGGTACACCACGCGTCACCAGTACTTCCTCGAACTGGCGCGACTGCGCGTTGGACCGATACAGGACCGCAATTTCGCTACGACTACGCCCTTCATCGACCCAGCTTTGAATACGGTCGACGACAAACCGTGCCTCGTCCCTTTCGTTATAGGCCAGGTAGTAGGTAATCGGCTCACCGTCTTCACTCTGGGTCCAGAGCTTCTTTCCCATACGACTCTTATTGTTATCGATCAACGCGTTGGCGGCTTTCAGGATAGTACCGGTAGAACGATAATTTTGTTCGAGCCGAATGATACGGGTATTTTTAAAGTCCTTTTCGAAGTGTTGAATATTTTCGATACGCGCTCCGCGCCATCCATAAATCGATTGATCGTCGTCACCCACTACGAATACCGGTGTCTGATTGCCCGCAAGCAACCGCAACCAGGCGTACTGAATCGCATTGGTATCCTGAAACTCATCCACCAGAACATGCTGGAATCGACGTTGATAATGTTCACGTATTTCGTCCTTGTCCCGAATCAGCTCGAGTGTTCGTAGCAGTAATTCGGCAAAATCAACCACGCCCGCGCGCAGGCAAAGTTCCTCGTACAATCGATAAATAGCCAGCAATTGTTGATTTATATGATCGCTGCCCGCGTCTATATGGGCGGGCCGCAGCCCTTCGTCCTTGTTGTGGTTGATATACCACTGTGCCTGTTTGGCCGGCCAGTTGACCTCATCCAGGTCTAGCTGTTTGGTCACGCGCTTGACCATGCGCAACTGGTCATCACTGTCGAGTATCTGGAATGTCTGCGGCAGCCCGGCCGCCTCCCAGTGGGCGCGCAACATCCGATGCGCGAGGCCATGGAAGGTCCCTACCCACATCGCACCAGCAGAGATGCCCAGCAGGTCTTCCACCCGAGCCCGCATTTCGCTCGCGGCTTTGTTGGTAAAAGTAACCGCAAGAATAGCAAAGGGTGACAAGCCCTCGACTTCACAGGCCCAGGCGATACGATGCGTCAATACCCGCGTCTTGCCGCTACCAGCGCCAGCCAGTACCAGCAAAGGACCCGGCTCGGCGCTGACTGCCTTTCGTTGGCGATCATTGAGGGAATCTAGCAGGTGGGATACATCCATCGAACTGCGAATTTCAGGTCACAAAACAAGGCGCGATTGTATCAGGATTATCGGTCAGGCCTACACCGGCAATGAATGTTATCGCAACTTCACTACCATTTTCCGCGCGCCTCGTTATCACTTTGCTTCGCCTCGACCCAGCTTTCGCCCTGCTCATCGGTTTCTTTTTTCCAGAAAGGTGCATCGGTTTTGAGGTAATCCATGATAAATTCACAGGCCGCGAATGCCGCCTTGCGGTGGGCCGATGCGACGCTCACCAGAACAATCTGGTCGGCGGGTTTTAGCTCCCCAACGCGATGAATAATCGCAACGTCGAGAATTTCCCATCGCTGCTGCGCGGTCTCGACAATTTTACCGAGAGATTTCTCGGTCATGCCCGGGTAGTGCTCGAGCGTCATCTTTTCCAGTCGATTTTGCGGCATATCACGCACCAGGCCGACAAAACTGGCGACCGCGCCTATATCGCTGCGACCCGCGCACAGCCCACGAGTCACCTCGGTTATATCAAAATCTTGTTCCTGCACCTTGATACTCATATCACACCTATGAGAGCAACTGTTCGAAAGAGAGATAATCGACCTTATCGCCCGCTTTCAGGGTCTGCCCTTCGGCAATCTCGACGAAGCCCTGTCCCCAGACCGCCGAGCTGAGCACACCCGAATCCTGGTTCGGGTAAATTCGCGCGACTGGCGTTTGATCGTCGCCAGGCTCTAGGCGCGCGCGCAAAAACTCGCGACGACTATCGGGCTTCGGCCAGTCGAATCCAGCGGCTACCTGAACCGCAACCGGTTTTTGCCAGGGTCTGCCCTGTAGTGTCTTGATCAAAGGACAGACAAACAGGCAGAAGGTTGCGAATACCGAAACCGGATTCCCGGGCAAACCGATAAATGGCGTCGAATCAATAACACCAAATGCCAGGGGCTTACCGGGTTTGATGCGAAGTCGCCAGAGATGCAAATCTCCCAATTGTTCAATCGCGATTCGCACATGATCCTCTTCACCCACCGATACACCACCACAGGTCACCACCAGATCGGACTTTTGTGCCGCTTTTATCATGGCAGCTTTGGTTCCCTGCAGGGTATCGCCGACCAGCCCGAGATCGATAATTTCACAGCCCAGCGCCAGCAGCATCCCCTGCAGGGTGTAACGATTTGAATCATAGATTTGTCCCGCCGCCAGTGGTTTTCCGGGTTCAACCAGCTCATCGCCGGTTAAAAAAATGCCGACGCGAATCTTATCGAATACCGGTAGGGATTCGAGTCCAACCGACGCCGCAAGCCCAATATCCTGGGGGCGCAGTCGGCAGCCTTTTTGCAGAATCGTATCCCCGCTACGAATATCGTTGCCGGCAGGCCGAATATTCAAGCCAGTTTCAGGCTTGATATCAAAACGGATGGTGTCACCGTTGAGCTGCACCTGTTCCTGCATGATGACCACGTCTGCATCGGCTGGAATCGGTGCCCCGGTAAATATTCTCGCCGCAGTTCCGGGCTGCAGTGGCTCGGCGGCCTGTCCAGCGGCAATGCGTTGTGATACCGGAAGCTCGGTCGCACCCGTTACAGCCAGGTCCGCGGTGTTCAGGGCATAGCCGTCCATCGCAGAGTTATCGGACTGCGGCACATCCATGGTTGATCGCTGGGACTCCGCAAGCACTTCGCCGAATGATTCGAGCAATGGTTTTCTAACCAGCTTTTGCTTCGGGTATACCTTCGCGATTAGCTGCTGCAACGCTTCGTCGTATGCAATTAATCGATCTTCTGGCTGGTCACATAGATTCATGCTAGGTCGCGGCATCAGGTTGATAACGATTGGTCAAGGTACCAACTCCCTCTATTTCGATACTGACCGTGGTGTCTGGCTTCATCGTTTTTACCCCCAGGGAGGTGCCACAGGCAATGACATCGCCTGGATTGAGCGTCATGTCTCCAGAGATCAGGCTCACCAGGTCGAGTGGTGAGAAAAACATGTCGGACACAGGATAATTTTGCCGCTCTTCACCGTTTACGATGGTTTTGATCTGCAGCGAGTCCGGGGATTCGAGTTCGGCAATACAGGGCCCTATCACGCCGAAAGTATCAAAACTCTTGGCCCGGGTCCATTGCGGGAAAGCGTCATATTTGAATAACAGGTGGATAGCGGTAACGTCGTTGATACAGGTATATCCGAGCACGTAATCAGCAGCCTCGTCGCGACCCACGCCCTTGCAGGTTTTGCCGATGACCACGCCTAACTCACCCTCGTAGATGAGTCGACCGTCGTAACCCTCTGGATGCAGAATTTCATCACCGTGCCCAATCACACAGCTGGCTGGCT
>Ga0255049_10000007_pt1 | contig 131307 bp, 123 predicted proteins | sample JV7_2_3_MG_FD_183615 | JGI IMG/M metagenome (GOLD analysis project Ga0255049, IMG submission 183615) | Seawater microbial communities from Jervis Inlet, British Columbia, Canada - JV7_2_3 | ecosystem: Environmental > Aquatic > Marine > Inlet | place: Canada: British Columbia | collected... | reverse complement strand
TGGTACCCCGACCATGATTGGCTCAGATCGCCTTAGGGCGATCATCGGGTCTACGACCCGTCGTCGCTCCGCTCCGACGCCCAAAACGCTATCGCGTTTTGTCGAACAATGTTCTCATCCGTAGGCCGGACAGCCAATATAAAAAGGGGTCTCACGACCCCTTTTTATATTGGTACCCCGACCATGATTCGAACATGGGACCCCCAGATTAGGAATCTGGTGCTCTATCCAACTGAGCTACCGGGGCAGTGGTGCGAGATTCTATCAGAGGAATAACTACTGGCGCGCTTCTGTGTTCGGATATGATGTTTGGCTGGAGTAATAGAGGTGTTAGATGAACTTGCATGTCCGCGAAGCAACGCCGAATGATGCGAAGACGATCGCCGATTTCAATTCGCGGATGGCGCTCGAAACCGAGGGTCGTCCACTCGATCGTGAGTTGATCGATCCCGGCGTGGAGTCGGTTCTCGCCGATTCGAATAAAGGACGTTACAGGGTTGCCGAGATGGATGGCAATGTCGTTGACCAGATCATGGTGACCTACGAGTGGAGTGACTGGCGCAATGGCCAGCTCTGGTGGATACAGAGTGTGTATGTTCGTAAGGATTACCGGCGCGAAGGGGTGTTCTCAACCCTGTATTGCCATGTAAAATCGCTGGCGCGGCAGGAGGCAGATGTTTGCGGATTGCGTCTGTATGTCGAAATGGACAACATGCGCGCAGGAGACCTACCTGAAACTGGGTGTGGTGCCGCCTGGCTACCAGGTAATGGAAGTCGATTTTTCTAAAGACCCGAAGTAGACGAGGAAGCCCCGAATGCTCAAGCCCGGCGCAAAGGCACCTGAATTTATCTTGCCGAACGAGCATGGCGAGGAGTTGTCCCTGACCGATCTCCTGGATTCAGGCCCGATCGTGCTTTATTTCTATCCCGCCGATTTCACACCCGGTTGCACGAAAGAAGCTTGCGCAATCCGTGACATGCATGACGATATCCTGTCGGTCGGTTTACGAGTCGTCGGAGTCAGCCCCCAGGACGGGGCAAGCCATGTCAAATTCAAGGAAAAACACAATTTACCGTTTACGTTACTGAGTGATACGGACAAGGTGGCAATAAAAATGTATGACGTCGATGGCCCCTTTGGTGTCGGGGTCAGGCGTGCAACTTATTTGATTTCTCAAGGTGCAAAAATCCAGTCGGCCCTTCAGGCCGACGTGATGATCAGTCGGCATGCGGATTTTATCGAGAAAGCGGTCATCCTGAGAGAAGCCGCCGGCATGAAGGCCAGCGACTCCGAGCAGAAATACGACGACACGAACGACTGAGCTACTCGCCGGTCAGCGTTAGCATCACCTTTCGCTGATGTGGCGCATATCTGTGTTCCCACAGGTATATCCCCTGCCAGGTCCCCAAAGCACAATGACCATCTGAGATCGGCAAATTGATGTCCGATTGCGTCAGGACGCTTCTGACGTGCGCGGGCATATCATCCGGACCTTCAGCGGTATGCGTAAACATTGGGTCGCCATCAGGAACCTGGCGCTCCATGAACGCCTCGAGGTCACGCATTACCGCGGGATCTGCGTTTTCACAAAGCATCAGGGATGCGCTCGTGTGTCTGATAAAAATGTGGCAGAGCCCGGTCGAAACGCCTGCTGAGCTGACGAACTCTTCTATTTGCCGGCTAATATCATAGGTTCCCCTGCCGGAGGTCGAGATTTTCAATTCAGTTTGTGAAAACACGCGAGCCTACGCCGCAAGATCGGCAACGGTACCCGGCTTGTATGGTTCACCAAAACGCAATCGAATCGTCTTCGTCTTACCGAACCAGGGGATCGAAATAATGTATATGTTGTCGTATTCCATCTCATCGATCGGCGGGACTTTCTTGCTCGCGCCCAAATTGGCAATGAGTTCCGGTAACGTATCGCTGTGCCCGACCACCAGAATTATTTTCCCTTTGTGTTCTTTTAAGATTGTCTCGAGAACGGTTTCACGGTCCGCTGCATCATAGGATTTGATGGGCAGGTCCAATGCCTCAGCCAATGGCTGAGCGGTTTCCTGAGTACGCCTGAAGGGCGTGGAGTAAATTGCATCGATGCCGGCAACGACATCGGCGTCGACGAGCTGGCGGGTTAACTCAGCAACGCGGCGGCGACCGGCATCACTCAATCCTGGATCTTCGCCAACATTCAATTCCTTCTCGGCATGCCTTACAAAAACGATTGTCGTCGTGGCCTGGGACTCAAAGAACCAGGCCAGCCCAATTGCAATGCCGGTATAAATAATGAGGGCTTGAATTCGGCGACGCCGACGCTTGCGCCGACGGTCTTGCCCTGCTTTCTCGTTAGCCATGAGTCGCGAGCTTACGAGGTTTTAGGTGGTTTGACTAATCCTTAATCGGGCCGATTTTCGTCCTTGTCTGCCGAAATAACCTCGAAGTCTCCCTCGATGACATTGTTGTCAGCCGCCCCGGTTTGATTTTGCGTTGTCGCCGTTTGACGCTGCGCTGGCAATTTGCGACCAAGCCACCACATACGAATACCCAGAATAGCCGCCATTAGCAGTACGACACCGGACAACGCGACGGCGGCAAAAACACCGAGCACGATAAATGCACCTATGGTAAGTACGCCGACAATAACGACGAGTACGTTGGCAATCGGATTACCAGTGGAAATATGTCGGTTGGGCGTATGACGGTTCAATTATTTCTCGCTCGCTTGCTGGTCGGCATTAGTCCTAGTATAGAAGCCTTCGAACCATGGCGCCCAGGTTTCCGCATCTTTGTCGTATTGTTCGAAGAACTGGCGCACTCGACCATCGGATAGCAGTGTCCACAACCCTCTGAACGGGGCGGACGTGCCATTAGCCACATAATTGATTTGCCCTTCGAGCAGCATTCCGTCGTCGGTCAGGCCACCGCGAATATCGATCTGAGTGCCGCCGGCACTGTTCCATACCTGTACCCATTCACTCGCAGCTATATCAAAGTAATTGATGCTCATGCCGGGATTGCCGGACACACCAACCCAGTTTTCAAGCACCACGCACCCGGCCTGCGTTTTTTCGATCTTGTTTGTGCCGGCGAATGTGCCGCTCTCTACATGCACATCCCACTCGCCCAGCCAGAAATCGAACTCGCCAAATTCTTCACGTTGCTCGCAGGGAAAGGGCTGGGTCGATGCGTCCAAGGCCGGTTCCTCGTCCTGCGCATTTGCACACAGCGCGGCGGTCAACAACAGCATTGATAAGGTGGCGGAAATCTTCATGTTTTTGCCTTTGTTATCCAGTGGCGCATAGCCCGTTGCCATGTCTGACAGCCGATCGGAACTATGGTTCGCGTGACGCGAAACCACCAATATTCGGCCATGACAGCCAATATCAAGCCGCAATTCAATCATAATCGGCCAGTCCCAGTTGAATCCGCGCCATCGTGCGCGCAAAATGCGCCGTCGCAGAACCCGCAGATTACCCGGTTTCGGAGAGGTGGCAGAGCGGTTGACAAAATCGTCTGGAACGATTTTGGACGCATGAGCAAAGCGAATGCGCCCGCAGGGCGAGGCGCAGGGATGCGCCGAGTCAATGCACTGGTTTTGCTAGGATAGAAAGCACAATTTGGAGAGGTGGCAGAGCGGTTGAATGCACTGGTCTTGAAAACCAGCAAGGGTTAATTGCCCTTCGTGGGTTCGAATCCCACCCTCTCCGCCAGAAAAGCGAAAGTCCCCATTAGGGGTCTTTCGCTTTTCTCGCCGAGTGAGGTTTGGGCATTCGGATCCTGTTCGACTCAAGCGCCGGCGAAGCCGGAATTGAGGACGCGTAGCGTCCATCCCACCCTCTCCGCCAGGCTCAATAATGGCCCCTCCGGGGTCTTTATTTAGTCTGGTAGAGGGTCTGGGACGAGAGCGCTGTTCGGCAGATCGGCAGGACTGCCGGACTGGAGTAGAATCCAGACGACCTAGGCAAACGCTCCATCTTAAAAGGAGTAGTCCGCTATGAACGACGAGTTGAAGCAAGAGGTTAATATCGGCAAGAAGTCGTCCCCTGTGGACGACAAATTGAAGGGAGTATTGAAAACCAGCCTGTTTGGCGCGATCGGCTTTATGTGGGCCGTCGGAGGTGTTGCAGTCATCCTCGCGGGTTTCGATGAACACTGGGCGTTCGGATGGTCGGCATTGTTTGTCTGGGTGTGGGGATGTTCTGCGGCCGCCATTTACTTCAATGTGTTGCAGTTCTTCAAGTAGTTTGTTGCAGCGACGTATTATTATTCGCCGGTTGATTCATGCCTGACGGAAAATTCCGCTCTCGTCTGCGAAACTTCGGCCACGAACTCAAGCGCCGCAAAGTCATACGCGCGATGGTGGCGTACATGGTTGTCGGAGTCGCCGTCGCCGAGGGAGCGGCCATTTTCCTGCCTGCGTTAGGCGCTCCCGACTGGCTACCAAACTTGATTGCGGTAATCATCGCACTGGGTTTCCCGGTCGCCATGGCACTCTCCTGGGCATTTGATCTCGTTCCCGACGCCGACGAAGAAACGCTTTCTGCTGACAGTGGCGCTGCAGCCAGTTCGGCGCTTGCAAGCGGCCGGCTCGTTTCCGCTACTCAACTGGAGGGCGAGCGACTTTTTCATTACGACATTCTCGAGCGTCTGGGCGTCGGTGGAATGGGTGTCGTTTACAAAGCTCGAGACATCCGACTGGATCGTGTCGTAGCGTTGAAAGTCCTGTCTGATCACCTGCTCGCCGATGAAGATGCGCAGGCTCGGTTCCTGGTCGAAGCCAAAGCCGCCGCGGCACTGGATCACCCGAACATCTGTGCGATTCACGAGGTGAGTGAAACCGACGATGGTCGTTTCTACATCGCCATGCAGTACTACGAGGGAGACACACTTCTGCAACGCATCGATCAGGGTCCAATTCCCCTGCCTCAGGCACTGGATATCGCGGCGCAAATTTGTCGTGGTCTGGCTCAAGCTTCCGATCAGGGAGTCATTCATAGAGACATCAAGCCGGCCAACATGATACTGACCGCGGACGGCACGGTTAAGATCGTCGACTTCGGCCTGGCGAAATACGCCGGAAGTGACGTATCAAGGACGGGTACGCGCGTGGGCACGGTCGACTATATGAGTCCGGAGCAAACTCGCGGTGAATCAGTCGATCAGCGAACGGACATTTGGTCGCTCGGCGTCGTGCTTTACGAAATGCTCAGCGGTAAGCGGCCTTTCCGTGCCGGAAGTGATCACGCAGTCGTCAATGCAATATTGAACAGCAGGCCCGAGTCGCTTGCCAGCCTGGTCCCGTCGTTACCCCCTGGCGTTGTCTCAGTCGTCGAGCGTGCAATGCACAAGGACCTGGAGCGGCGCTATCCGGACAACGCGGCAATCCTCAGGGATCTTGAACAATTGCTGGGCGATCCTTCCTGTCAGATCTCCCTGGATTCGACGCCGAGTTTACCTGCGGAGGGAGAGCGAAGGCGCGTCACAGTCATCGCGTGCTCGATCAGTGGCTTCGAGTCCCTTCTCGAATTGCTGGAGCCTGACGAGGTTGAAGCTACGTTAGCCGGATTGCGTACGACGGTGCGGGCCATCGCTGAGGATTATGGCGGCGTATTGAATGAGTTTTCCGAGGACAAATTCATCGTCCTTTTTGGCGTTCCGATAACGCACGAAGACGACCTGCTCCGCGCGGTCAGGGCTGCGCTCGAGATTCGTGGAGATGAATCTGACAACGGACGCGTGCCGGACGGTGTGCAGCTACGAATTGCTGTAGGAACCGAACAAGTCGCCATTCGTGCCACCGAATCGGGCGAGCGGCGCTATCGCGTTGGCGGCACTGTTGTCAACGACACCACGCGCCTTGCCGCTTTGGGTACACCTGGCGACGTCCTGACTTCTCCGGACCTTGCACGGGTCGTCGAGCCATTTGTTTCTACCGAGGAACGTGCCGCTGTCGAACTGGTACCGGGTCAACCGGCGGTGACGCCGGTAGCGGTACTGGGCGAGTCGGGCCACGACAGCCGCCTGGAAGCGTCGGCGCCGGGAACGCTTACGAAGTTCGTCGGGCGGGCCAACGAGCTGACGGCCCTTGCACAGGCACTGGAGGAAATTCAGTCGGGTGCGGGGCGCCTCGTAACAGTTGTCGGCGACGTCGGCGTTGGCAAAAGTCGCTTGATACTCGAGTTCTGGAAGTCGCTGGAAGACAGCAATGTACGATCAACAGTTGGCCGATGTCGGGAACGCGGCACGCTGACGCCGCTGCTTCCATTCATTGACAGCATAAAAGACATGCTCGGCCTTGCGAAAACATTACCTGATAACGCTCATAATGATGTCGTAGCAAGAACGAACGAACTCTCGCCGCATCTCGATGCCTATCTCCCGGCGATACTCCAGGTACTATCGATCGACAGCGACGAGTACACGCTGCCAGGTTACCTGGAGGGTGAGGACCTGCAGGCCGCGTTAGGTGAAGCACTGATTTCCGTTTTCACGCTGGGATCAGCCGGACATCCTTTGGTGATGCTGCTCGAGGACTGGCACTGGGCGGACGAAGGCTCAAAGGAAGTTCTGTTTTTGTTGCGGGAAATGGTGTCGGCTTATCCATTACTGGTAGTTGTAACATCAAGGCCGGTGCAGACCGGTCAAAGCTCGCTGCCAACCGGCGACCTTCACCTCGAGCTTGCGCCGCTGGGCGGCGGTCCGGCCGGCGAGTTGCTGCGAGCGGCTTGTAACGGCGCCAAGATTCCTGCAGCGCTCTCTGACCTGATCAGCGAGAAGACGGGCGGCAACCCGTTCTTCATAGAAGAATTGTGTCGGACACTTCTGGAGTCAGGGACACTAGTTGTCGACGACGGCGAAGCTCATCTGGCCGGTGGCGTTGAGCATTTGTTGATTCCTGACACGGTCGAAGCCGTATTGAAGAGCCGGCTTGACCGGCTCGATCCGGAGGCCAGAGAGGTTCTGCGCTGTGCCTCAGTTATCGGTCAACAGTTCGGCCTCGAGCTATTGAGTCACGTCGTACCTTCGCGCCCGCGTTTGAAAGCTGCCTTGGAGACGCTTCGGTCCGGCGGGCTAATACAGCGTACGGGGCTCGTGCCCGAGCCCACATTCCGTTTTAAGCACGCTTTGACGCTCGACGTCACCTACGCGAGCTTGCTGGAGCGGCAAAGGAAGGAGCGACACGCGCTGGTCGGCGAGGCGATCGAGAACCTGTACCCGGATCGGGAAGAACAGACAGCTCGACTAGCCGTACATTTTGCTGCAGCAGAGGACTGGAACAAGGCGATCCACTACGGATTCGCTGCGGCGAGCAGTGCCGAGCGCTTGTGGCGCCTGCCGGAAACGGTGGAGACACTGGTTCGCATTCGCAGCTGGATCGAACGCAGTGACAAGGACTCTGAAGAACGAAATTCCCTTCTCGTTGAGCTGCTGCTGAATCTGGAGCGCCACCTCGAGAAACTGGGCCGGCGTGATGATCAACAGGCTGCTATCGATGACCTGAGAGACTTGTTACCAACCGACGAACCGACGAAGGAACTCGGCGAGGTTTGCGTACGGCAAGGCGATCTTTACACGCTATTGGACGACTATGACAAAGCAGAGCCTCTCTTTCGCCAGGCACTCGAGATCGCCGAGCAGCTGGAGGAAACAGAACTTCGGGGGAGAGTGGTAAGAAGTTTCGGACATCTTCTGTGGCGGCAGGGCAATTACAATGAAGCGGTACCCTGGCTCGAGCAGGCAATTGACCATGCGCGTGCAAGTGACGACACGAGTCGCCTGATTGTCGATCTACTCAACCTCGGACGTGCCCTTCGGCGCCTGGACAATTTCGAACGCGCGATGGAGATCGGTGACGAGGCGCTCGATCTCGCGAACGAAACAGGCAACCCGGCCGATCAGTCATACGCTTATAACTATAAGGGTCACCTTTTGCGGGCGATGGCAAGAGCGGATGATGCCATTGAAGCTTTTGAGGAAGGCGGTCGCCATGCACGTGAAGCGGGAATTCCTGCCAGAGAGGCATTCAACAGTATCGGCGCTGCGGCAATCTACCTTGAGCAGGGCCGGCTGGATGAAGGATTGGCCGCGTATGAAGAATCCGTTCGACTAGCCCGTCGGGCGAACCGCGCCGATCACCTGGCGCAGTCGCTGGTATTGCTTGCTGAGGCACTCGTCAATTGCGGCAGGCCCGACGAGGCACTCCCGCACTTCGAGGAAGCGGTTGCAGTGCTCCGACGAATCGGTATCGAAGAGCCGTTAGCGTCCGCGCTGGCACAACTCGCGACCGCACAACAGCGTGCGGGACTCACCGAGGCCGAGGTCACCTGGCGCGAGGTGGTCGAACTGCAGGAACGACTCGGCGACCAGCAAGACACGATGGTTGCGCTCGAGCGCCTGGCAAGCCTGCGTCGGAATACAGACCGATCGGACGCTCATTGGCTATATCGTCGGGCACTTTCTCTTGCAACCGACCTCAATGACCAGGAAACAGAAGCACGCATTCGAAACAGCCTGGCCCTCCTTGCGTGGCAGGGCGGAGAACTCGACGAAGCTGAGAAGCAATACGGCAAGGCCGCAACAATCATACGGCGCAGTTCGGACAAGCAGGATCTGGGCGTCGTGCTGAACGGCCTGGGTGCAATCCTGACCAGGCAGAACCGGGCGGCTGAGGCGCTCGAGATTCTCGAAGAGGCGCTCGCCAGTAATCGCGAACACGGTCAGGACGGCGCAAAAGCTGACAGCCTGTCGGCGCTGGCCGCCGCCGCCCGCATCACCGGCGACCTGGAGAAATCCAGCAACTGGTACCAGGATTGTGTCGATCTTCGCCGCGGCCTCGGGGACCGTGCCGGCGAGGGATGGGCATTACAGCGCCTAAGTGAGGTGTCTCGTGAGGCGGGGGAATCACAGAAAGCCGACGCGTTCTCCGCGGCGGCTCATGCCATTGGGCGGGAAATCGGCGACAAAGAGCTGGAATCGCTCGCCAACGCGTTACAATCGCCTTAGTACATCTCTAAGAACATAGATTGCGAATCAGGAGAATTCTATGCCTCGTTACATGATCGAAAGACACATGAAGCCGGAAAGTCCGGAGCAGCTCGCGGAAGTCGGCAAGCTATCGGCCGAAGTTTGTGATGAAATTGACGGACTCGTCTGGGTTCGCAGTTACGTGTCCGAAGCGGAAGGTAAAGTCTATTGCGAGTACGAAGCTCCGAATACCGACGCAATACATGAACACGCACAGCGTGTGGGTATTCCGGTCAACAAAATCAGCGAAGTAGCGATGGAGATCGACCCTTCAATGTTTCGCTAATTGTACCGTGATAGAATTTACAGCTTGATTTTTTGCAGGAGTTAACAGAATGAGTGACAACGTCAACTATCTGGGGCCCGTATCCGGGGCATCGGTAGAAGATCGTTCGGATTTTATCTGGAAGTGTTATGCGCACGTCGTTGGTGGGATTCTCGCGTTCGCGGCGATCGAAACCTATTTCTTCCAATCCGGCATTGCGGAAAGAATTGCCGCACCCATGCTCAACAATTGGCTCCTGGTATTGGGAGCATTTATCCTGGCAAGTTGGGGTGCAACTCACGTGGCGCACCGTGTCGAATCCAGGAATGCTCAATACGCGGCTTTCGCGGCATTCATTTTCGTCGAGGCTCTGATATTCGCGCCAATGCTTTACATCGCGAGTCTCAAGTCACCAGACATTATTGACAGTGCGGCAGGCGTAACGATTTTGGGTTGTGTTGGCCTGATCGCAACAGCAATGATCACACGCAAGGATTTCTCGTTCCTGAGGGGCATGCTGACCTGGCTGTTCTTCCTCGCAATGGCAGCAATCGTTGGCAGCCTGATATTCGGCTTTCACCTCGGCACATGGTTTTCGGTTGCGATGATCGGTTTTGCCGGGGCAGCCGTTCTCTATGACACCTCGAATATCATGCACCACTATCCGCAAGACAGATATGTGGCAGCTTCAATGGCTTTGTTTGCATCTATTGCGTTAATGTTCTGGTACATCCTCCGCCTCTTCATGAGTCGCGACTAACAGATTTATCCGCGAGGGCATTCCATCGAATGCCCTCGCCTTTCCGTTTTTATCGACACCGGTTCGCTGTATACTGCGGCCAGCTTTGGCATGGAACGGATAATCCCAAGATGACGCAGGCGAAGGTGCTGGCCCGACATCTCCTTCAAGGGCATACCTTTCTCTGCATTTTCGCTGCCATCATTGTTCTGTTCACCGGGCCTGTCCAGGCTCAGGATGAGGAAACATTCGATCCCATCAGCGTTAGTGCCGAACTCGATCAGCTAGCCAGTGAACTCGCGGACGAAGGAGTCGAGCCCCCGTTCCTGGCAGCGGCCCGGGCACAGGTCATCGCGATCGACGCTGCAGCCGACGTCTGTCTGTTGGACGCGACTGAGGAGTTCGGGCGACTGGAAGCACGATTCGAACCGCTCAAAGACGTACAAGGCGATGTTGCGCCTTCCGTCATGGACCAGCGTAACGAATTAAGACAGCTTCTCGACGATGCTCTGGCGAGGCAAACACAGTGCGGCACTGTAAAGGACTACGCTGGCGTATTGCTCCAGAGGATTACCAATAGGCAAACACAACTTTCTCAGCAATACCTGTCCAGCCGTTCTCAATCGATAATTTCATTGATGCGGGACTTGCCCGCACGTGTTCAGACCTGGCCGGCCCGTCTGCGGCAATCTGTCGTATTGCAACTTAATGAAGGCGTTGCGCCGGTTCATTTGTTCTGGGTGTTGATTTTAGCCGGCGGCGTCGCTGCCGCACTCGGAATATTCCTGCGGCATCGATTTAACCGTTGGTTCGCGGCAGGCGGCGGCCATGATGCCGAACCGAAACTGATATACCTGTTTCCGAAACCATTGGCACAGTACTCGCCATTACTTTTGGAAGGTGCGGCGCTTGTTGCTGTGCTGATGCTGACGCTGCAGGACGCCTCCTTCGATCTTGCCGTTGTACGAATGGCGATGGGTATTCTGCTTTATGGCGTGGCATGCGTAATTATCGACTGGGCAACCGGCCCGTTGTCGCCCTCGGCACACGTCAAAGGCCTGATTCCGGACCATGTCCACCCGTTGCGGCTGCGCCTGCGATTTCTGGCACTCGCGCTCGTCGCCAGTTTTGTCGTGTTGGGTACAAACTGGCTGACAATAAGAATCGTCGATCCCGACCTGAGCGGCCGGGTATTGATGATCTTCCTCGTCGCAGCGTCGCTACTCTACCTGTTGACTTATCTCGGGCGGATTCCGGGAATGGTCGGCCGCTTTCGGCTGATTCGCTATCTCGCCTCATTTGCCTCGATCGTCGGAATTGCCGCACTGTTTCTCGGCTACCAGAATTTCGCCGGTTACCTGATACACGGCGTCACAAGAACGTCTCTCGCCCTGCTCCTTCTCTGGATTCTGCTTTGGCTTGTGTTGATGGCGTTCGAATACTTGCTCAGTCAGGACACCCCAAGTGCGTCGAGACTTCGTGCCAATTTGGGCGTAACCAAGACGACGTCGCGAACCGGTCTCGGATTCATGCAGTTGGTCGCAGACCTCGTACTTTGGCTCAGTCTTGTCGTTTACCTGATCTATGTCTGGGATGAATCCGGCACGACCCTCGACCGTCTTTTTGACCTTGTCGTCCTGGGCGACACATTCGGCGGCATCAAACTGGTGCCAATGGACATCATCGGCGGCATCCTCGTCTTCGCCATGTTTATGGTGGCAATTGGCTGGATCAAAGGCTGGATCGACCGCCGCTGGCTCCAACATATCGTGCTGGAACGGGGCGCACGCGATGCCTTGGTCACCTTGTTCGGCTACGTCGGGTTCGTCTTTGCTGTCATTATCGGGCTGAGTCTTGCGGGTGTCGATCTTGTCGGACTCACAGTTGTCAGTGGCGCGCTCGCTCTCGGCATCGGCTTCGGCATGCAGGAGATTGCGAACAATTTCGTATCGGGTTTGATCCTGCTGTTCGAGCGGCCAATTCGGGCTGGTGATTTCGTATCGGTCGGTGAAGTCGAAGGCTTCGTTCGCAGTATTCGCATACGGGCAACGGAAATCGAAACACTGGATAACCAGAATGTACTGGTGCCGAATTCCGAGCTGGTCTCCGGTCGCGTAACCAACTGGGTCTTGCGCGATACCTACGGGCGCTTGCGAGTCCTCGTCGGTGTCGCGTATGGCTCAGACGTCGAAAAGGTCCGCGAGATCCTCGAGACCGTGGCACGGGCACACCCGGAAGTGATCACCGATGGCCGTGCGCCGGAGCCTCGTGCATTGTTCATGGGTTTTGGTGACAGCTCCCTCGATTTCGAGCTTCGCATCCGAATCAATCGAATAGAGCGGCGCTTCCAGGTAACGAGCGACCTCAATTTCGCGATTGATCAGGCGTTCCGGGATGCCAAGATCACCATCCCGTTCCCGCAACGCGACCTGCATCTTATTTCCTATCCCGAAGCCCAGGAGGAAACGGTCCCGGTTGAATCGATACCGGAAGAACCGACGGTGAAAACTGCAACACCGGCTGAGAGCGTAACGCGGAGCCATCGTGCGGAGCTTGCCGTCTCTAATTCTCTCGACGATGTCTGGCTCGCAGTTACCGACATCGAATACCTGAAGAACTGGCTGGCGCTCGATGGAGATTTCACACCACACATCGGTCGGCCGTTTTCCTTGTCACTCCGCGACGGATCCGAAATGGCTGGGCGAATCGACGTGTTCATGCCTCCCCGGCGAATGCGCCTCGTTCTTGCGCCACGGGAAGGAGAAGAACCGATACCGAGTGGTCCGATCACCGTCGACTTCTTCCTGCAGCAGCGTGACGAACAGGTTCAGTTGACAGTCAGCATCGCCGGCATTCCCGCGAGCGAAGACTGGGAAGAGTATTACCGCCTGTCCGAAGACCGATGGGAAAATGCGCTTGTCGAACTGAAAAATGCATTGAATCGAAAGTAGCCTGAACCAGTGTTTGTTCAGGTCATTGCGGCAATCAGCTCAGCGCCCGCCATGTACGGCAGCAACACTTCAGGTATCCGAATGCTGCCGTCAGACTGCTGATAATTTTCCATTATTGCGATCAGGCATCGGCCGGCGGCGACGCCCGATCCATTCAATGTATGCACCAGCTCAGGCTTCCCGGTCTCCGGATTTCTCCACCGTGCCTGCATTCTTCTGGCCTGAAAGTCCGTGCAATTACTGCAGGAAGAGATTTCCCGATACTTCTGCTGGCCCGGTAACCATACTTCCAGATCGTAGGTCTTGGCACCCGAAAAACCGACATCGCCGGAACAGAGAGTGACGACGCGGTATGGCAATCCGAGCCTCTGCAGGATTTTTTCCGCATTTCCCGTCAGTTCTTCCAGCGCCTCGTCAGAGTCTTCCGGCCTGACAAGATGCACGAGCTCGACTTTTTCAAACTGATGCTGGCGAATCATGCCGCGGGTATCCTTACCATATGAGCCGGCTTCGGATCGAAAGCAGGGCGTGTGTGCAACCAGACGCTTCGGTAATTCGTCTGCCTCGAGAATACTTTCCCGCGTCAGATTTGTCAGCGAAACTTCTGCAGTCGGAATCAGATAAAAAGGTATTTCTCCGTCTGTCTTAAAAAGATCGTCTTCGAACTTGGGTAATTGCCCGGTGCCCGTCAACGCATCCGCCTGCACGAGATACGGGACGTAGGTCTCCTCGTATCCGTTTTCGCTGGTGTGTACATCCAGCATGAACTGGATCAGTGCACGCTGCATTCTGGCCAGCGGACCGCGCATCACAATAAATCGCGCGCCGGAGATGCGGCTGGCCGCATCGAAGTCCAGCAGCCCTAAGGACGTACCCAAATCCACATGATCCTTTGGCTCGAAGCTGAATTCGGCAATGTCACCCCAGCGACGGACCTCCTCGTTCTCCGCTTCATCCTTGCCCGTCGGAACGTCGTCGCGAAGCAGGTTCGGAAGACCGAGTTCGATCGCCTGCACGGCTGCCTGTGCCTCACGCAATTTCGATTCGCTGGCATCCAGTCGGTCGCCGAGATCCTTGACCGCGGCGAGCAACGGCTCGACATCTTCCCCGCTTGATTTAGCCTTGCCTATTTTTTTGGCGCTGGTATTGCGCTCGTTCTGAAGGGCCTCCGTATCGACCTGAAGCGTTTTGCGCTGTTCGTCGAGCGCCAGGTAGGCATCCGCATCGAACTGATGGCCGCGCCTGGCCAGGTTGTCAGCGACCTCTTTGGAAGATTGTCTCAAAAGTTTTGGGTCTATCATGCTTCACGATTCCGGCGCTCAATTTCCTTGAGTTTTTCGCCGATTTTCAACTCAAGACCACGAGGCACGGGATGATAATACGTCCGCTCAGGCATGTCGTCGGGAAAATAGGTCTCGCCAGCGGCGATCGCATCCTCTTCGTCATGCGCGTAGCGGTAGTTGTCACCGTAGCCAAGATCCTTCATCAGCCGGGTCGGCGCATTGCGGAGGCGCATAGGCACCTCCAGGGAACCGAATTCCTTCGCATCCGCCTGCGCCGCTTTCGCCGCCTTGTACACGGCGTTGCTCTTTGCCGCACACGCCAGAAAGACCACGGCTTGCGCCAGAGCAAGCTCACCTTCGGGGCTGCCGAGTCTCTCGATGGTCTGCCAGGCATCGAGAGTAATGTGCAGAGCTCTCGGATCCGCGTTGCCGATGTCCTCGGAAGCCACTCGAACCATCCGCCTGGCAACATAGAGGGGATCGCACCCGCCATCGAGCATACGCATCAGCCAGTAAAGGGATGCGTCCGGGTCCGAGCCCCGCACAGCCTTGTGCAACGCGGATATCTGGTCGTAGAAGTACTCGCCTTTTTTATCGAAACGACGTCGGCTGCCTTGAACCACCTCCTCCGCAACAGCCCGGTCAATTTTGATCCCCGTCTTGTCATCACATGCCAGGTCCGAGGCCAGCTCGACGAGATTGAGCGCGCGGCGCGCATCGCCGTCCGCGGCGAGGAGTATTAGTTCCAGCGCTTCGTCGTCAATTATTATGTCGCGGTCACCGAGCCCCTGTTCACTATCGGCCAGCGCGCGATTTACGATGTCGGAAAGTGCCTCGATATCGAGAGTCTTCAGAACATACACGCGCGCTCTCGACAGCAGAGCATTGTTTAACTCGAAAGACGGGTTCTCTGTGGTCGCGCCTATAAAGGTCAGCGTGCCGTCTTCGACGAATGGCAGGAATGCATCCTGTTGAGACTTGTTGAATCGATGAACTTCGTCCAGGAACAGGATCGTCGATCGGTCTCGCATTTGCCGCTGCTCTTTGGCATTTGCGACGGACGCGCGGATATCCTTGACGCCAGCCATAACTGCCGACAGGGCGATGAAATGCGATTTCGTCGTTTCTGCGATCATTCGCGCGAGTGTGGTTTTTCCCGTCCCGGGTGGCCCCCAGAAAATCATCGAATGCGGTTTGCCCTGGTCGATTGCCCGGCGCAAGGGCTTGCCGTCCGCCAGAAGATGGGCCTGACCGAAAAAGTCCTCCACCCTCCTCGGCCGCATGCGATCCGCCAGCGGACGATCCTCCGACTTCAGGTTATCCCTGGCAAACAAGTCAGTCACCACGAGCGCCCCCATTCTCCAGCCATTGCTCGAATCGCAGACTCCAGCCGCCTGCACCAGCAATCGCCACGGCCAGACCGATCACGATACCGCCTGTGTCCGCAATGAGGTCCGTCCATTCGGCCGATCGATAGGAAATCATGCTCTGCCCCAGTTCGATCAGCACACCGAAAGCCGTCAGACCGACGACTAACCGCCAGTAGGAACGTCGCGCGTACTGACCTGCAAACCAGATGGACAGGAAAAGGAAGGTCAAGAAGTGCAGCCATTTATCTGACAGCAAGGCATCGTCAGGACGCGGCCATAGCCACAAGGTCGGCATGAAAGTCGCCGCAAGGACAATGAGCAGCAAGACGATGTCGACAAGACGCCACCACATTTCGTGACGCAGCGGCAGCATTCAGGATTCCGTGGCCCGGTCCGTAATCGTTTCGTCAATCGTTGCCGGCGTGCCGACCACGTCGACGTCGTCCGGTGCTATGAACTGAAATCGATCTGCTGCGATATCGCCGTTCAGTGATACGTCGAACAGCGCAATAAGCGTCGTCTGTTCGAGATTGTCGGAGAACAACATCCTGGTCAGTTCACCGTCGTTGAAACCGAGTTCAATCTTGGTGAAGCCATTATCCCGGTCCTTCGGCCGAAGTCGTATCCAGACCGTGCCGCGATCCGTGAAGCTGCCAACATAATCGAACTGTTCGAGCGCATCGGCGGAACCACCGAGTAACAACGCCGGAGTGTTGCTGAGCACCTCGTCTTGCGGTTTGACTGTTACCTGCGCCAGATCGACATCATAGCTCCAGACATTCAGGCCGTCGGCAACGAGAATCTGCTCATAGGGTTCCACATAAACCCAACGAAACCGACCGGGCCGTTGTATCTCGAGTGTGCCGCGCGATTCCTCGATAAGTTGATTGTCTGCGTCGACCAGCGACTGCTCGAAGCGGCCGCGTAATGTTTGAATGTTGCGCACAAAGTTCTCGACCAGCGCCTGTCCGTCGACATTCGCGTCTGCCGCCAGGACCGGGTTCAGTAACGTCAGCGCAATGAGGCCCGGCAATAATGCGAATCGACTCAAATCACTCTCACGTTTGTCATTCACCTGCCGCAGGCGGAACCAGGATTTCCCGGGTCCCGTTCGATTGCAGTGGCCCGACCAGGCCAGACTGCTCCATCGATTCGACCATACGGGCGGCACGGTTGTAGCCGATCTTGAGCCTGCGTTGAACGCCGGAAATCGACGCTTTGCGGGTCTCAACGACGATCTGTACAGCCTGGTCGTACAAGGGATCATCTTCTGCTTCGACGCCACTCCCGGCTGGAGAATCGATTCCGGCGAGTCCTGGAGTTGGGCTCGTCGGAGCTTGCACAATTTCATCGATGTAGCGGGGCTTGCCACTTTTCTTGAGATTTCTCACGACCGCGTGTACTTCGTGATCGGCCACGAACGCGCCGTGCACTCTTACGGGAACCGATGTTCCTGTTGCCAGGTACAGCATGTCACCGTGGCCGAGCAGGGTTTCGGCGCCCATCTGATCGAGAATGGTTCGCGAATCCACTTTCGCCGACACCTGAAATGCGATCCGGGAGGGTATGTTTGCCTTGATCAGGCCCGTGAGTACATCGACAGATGGCCGCTGGGTCGCGAGCAACATATGAATGCCCGAGGCGCGCGCCTTTTGAGCAATTCTTGCAATCAACTCCTCAATCTTCTTGCCGACGACGAGCATCAGGTCGGCTATCTCGTCGATGATCAGGACAACGAACGGCAGCGGAGTAAGCGTAGGATGATCGACCGGCTTGTCGGGATCTTCAAAAGGTGGCGGCATGAATGTCGGATCGAGAATAGGTTTGCCAGCCTCGATCGCATCCTTCACCTTTCGGTTATATCCGCCAATGTTGCGAACACCGAGAGCAGCCATCAATCGATAGCGGCGATCCATTTCAGCAACACACCAGCGCAATGCATTGGCTGCTTCTTTCATGTTGGTGACAACGGGCGTCAGCAGGTGCGGAATGCCTTCATAGACCGACAGTTCGAGCATTTTCGGGTCGACCATAATCAGTCGAACGTGCTCGGGCTTGGCCTTGTATAAAAGGCTCAGCACCATCGCATTGATAGCGACCGATTTACCGGAACCTGTAGTACCCGCAATCAGCAGGTGTGGCATGCGCGACAGGTCCGCGACAACAGAGTGACCGCCGATGTCCTTGCCAAGCGCAAGCGTCAGCGGCGAACCCAGGTCATCGTAGGCCTTGGACTTCAGGATCTCACCAAGCGTCACTAACTGTCTGTTTTCATTTGGTATTTCCAGGCCGACGAAGGACTTGCCCGGAATAACCTCGACGACACGTACACTCTGGACCGACAGTGACCTGGCAAGGTCCTTGGCCAGATTGGAAATCTGACTGACTTTTACGCCGGGCGCCGGATCGAGCTCGAATCTAGTGATGATCGGCCCGGGCGACACCGACACAACCTCGACTTCGATGTTGAAGTCCAGCAGCTTGATCTCCACCAGCCGCGACATCGCCTCGAGAGAATCTTCCGAATAACCCTCTAGCTGATCGGGCGGATCATCGAGCAGAGACAAGGGCGGCAATTCACCTGCCTCGGGTGGTTCGAACAGGGGGACCTGACGTTCTCTTTCTGCGCGCGCACTTTTTTCCAACAACGGCAGCACCGGTTCGATACGCGGAGGCGCGCGACCGGCCGTTCGTTTTTTCTCTGCCTCGACCGAATTCTGTCTTGCGACTTGCTTGCGTCGGCCCTCGGCTTTGTCACGGAGTTCCCCCAATTTTGCGCGTCCTGTCTCCCAGCCAATCAGACACCATTTGCCGATTCGGTCCATGACCCCGAACCAGGAAATTCCGAGAAAAACAGAAATCGATGCTATCCAGAGGAAAAACAAGAAAGTGCTCGCGCCGAGCAATTTCATCAGCGACTCCATGCCGCCGCCCACGACCTGACCTACAATCCCACCGGCCGTTTCGCGAAAGCCAATTGGCGAAAAGTGCAGACTCGCCAACGCGCAGCTTGAAACAAGCGTGGCGACAAAGCCGCTGACACGGAACGCGTAATCGGCTCTGGTCAGTGGTTGTTGTGTTTTCTGCTCGCGAAAAATCATCCATCCCAGAAAGAAGACCATTACAGGAAACAGGTAGGCGGGACGGCCGAAGAAATTGAATAAAAGGTCTGCGATCAGCGCACCGATCTGGCCAATTGCGTTATTGACCTCGCCGGTGCCGCTCGCCTGAGTGAAGCCGGGGTCAGCCGGATCGTAACTAAAAAGCGCAACCCAAAGGATCAGCGCCAGTGAGCCGAAAACCCACAATGCGCCTTCACGAAGCGAGCGCACAACCTGGGCGGATATCCGGGCTGCCGATCTTCCTGACTGAGTGGCTCTGACCATTTTGATTTAACCGGGATTATCCTAAGATACTGATTCTAATATAAATAACAATACCATGACTATTGGGCCGGGTTCAGACGCCGACCCCCGCCAAGGGCCGTGCCCATCTTTGCTCGCAGAATCGCTTTTCCCTACACTGTTGATGGCCTTGAAGCTGGCCGCAGAGGACACATTTCAAGGGCCTTGGGCAAACGATGGAAATGGCCGGCCAAGCGAAAATCTCGAAGGCGAATTATACATGAGCGACACGAAACATTACCGGGTTCTGATACTTGGGTCCGGACCCGCCGGATACTCGGCTGCAGTGTATGCGGCGCGAGCGAACCTCAATCCGGTAATCATCACTGGCATCGAACAGGGCGGCCAATTGATGACTACGACGGATGTCGATAACTGGCCGGGCGATGTTGAAGGACTGCAGGGTCCCGAGTTGATGGACCGAATGCTCAAGCATGTGCAGCGATACGACACCGAGATCGTAAATGATCATATTCACATGGCCGACGTCACCGTTCGTCCGTTCGTACTCGATGGCGACTACGCAAGCTATACCTGCGACTCTTTGATCATCGCAACCGGCGCTACGGCTTTGTATTTGGGCTTGCCATCGGAAGACGAATTCAAAGGCCGCGGCGTATCTGCGTGTGCCACCTGTGACGGCTTTTTTTATCGCGACAAGGTAGTAGCGGTTGTCGGTGGCGGCAATACTGCGGCAGAAGAGGCACTCTATTTAAGCAACATCGCATCGCGGGTAACGCTTGTTCATCGTCGCGATGCCCTTCGCGCCGACAAAATATTGCAGGACCACCTGTTTCAAAAAGAAAAAGAGGGCAAGATCGAAATCCTGTGGGATCATGTCGTCGACGAAGTTTTAGGCGATGACTCCGGTGTGACAGGACTGCGCGTCCGCAGCACCAAAAATGAAACACAAACAAAGGACCTGGACCTGTCGGGCATTTTTATTGCGATCGGCCACAGCCCGAACACCAGCCTGTTCGATGGACAGCTCGAGATGAAGAACGGCTACATCACGGTAAAGACAGGCCTCGCAGGCGACGCCACGGCAACGAGTGTGCCAGGCGTTTTTGCGGCGGGTGACGTTGCAGATCAGGTGTATCGACAAGCTGTCACCTCCGCCGGTGCCGGCTGTATGGCCGCACTTGATGCAGAAAAGTACCTGGATGAGCTGGCGGCCGGATCGCCTGCCAGCAACGCTGCCGCCTGACGGCTTGGGTAGGGTCCCAGATGCAGGTCGATATCCACGACAGCATCACCGACATTGACGCGAGCGCATGGAATGGCCTGGCGGGCGGCACATATCCCTTTCTTCAACACGAATTTTTCGCGGCGGCCGAGAAGTCCGGGTGTGTCTCTCCGGACACCGGCTGGACCCCCAGGCACCTGGCCTTGTATGGGCCGGACGGCAAGCTGCGAGCGGCCATGCCCCTGTATGAGAAATCGCATTCCTGGGGAGAGTTCGTATTCGACTGGAGTTGGGCCCAGGCCTATCAGCGGGCTGGCATCGACTACTATCCGAAGCTGATCTCTGCGGTGCCGTTTACACCGGCACCTAGTACCAGAATCATCATTGCCGATCCGGACGACCAGGATCTTGCCCACTCCCTGGTCGAAGCCGCAGTTCAACTGGCAGGTGATTCCGACTGCTCCTCCTTGCATGTGCTGTTCCCAGATCCCGGCGAATTGCCGGCTCTCCGCAGGTCCGGGCTGCAGCTGCGCAAGGACTGCCAGTTTCACTGGCACAATCAGGGCTATCGAGATTTTGATGAATTCCTCGCCACGTTCAGTTCGGCCAAGCGGAAAAAGGTCAAACGCGAGCGCCGCCGCGTCGCGGAAGACGGCATTAAATTTCGATGGCTGCACGGCGAGGACACCGATCGCGAACTCTGGAAGGATGTCTATCAGCTAATCGGCATCACATTCCTGAGGCGAGGATCGATGCCGTACTTCGACCTCGATTTCTTCCTCGACGTCTCAAAGTATCTTCCCGGTGCAATTTCGTTGGTACTTGCCGAGAGGCACGGTGCGTTGATCGCCGCGGCTGTATTTTACGAGAGCAAAGATGTGCTTTATGGACGTTATTGGGGAGCCGACGCCCACTACAACTCCCTTCATTTCGAAACCTGCTATTACCAGGGCATCGAGTATTGCATCGCAAACGGAAAAAAAGTATTCGAGCCCGGTACGCAGGGAGAGCACAAAATTAGCAGGGGATTCGTGCCGACGACTACCTGGTCCGCGCATTGGCTTGCGCGCCCGGAGTTTTACGCAGCCATACGAAGTTATCTTCACGAGGAAGGCCGGCACATCGATCGTTACATGGATGCGGCCGGCAGCCATAGTCCCTATCGCACCGGGCGGGGCTCGTGACCGCGCCCCGAATTGCCTGGATCAGTCAGGATGATCCACCGGACGCCTTTCCGGAGATATCTGCGGCGCTGACTGAGCCGGATGGGCTGCTGGCGGCGGGCGGCGACCTTAAGCCCGACAGATTGCTGTATGCCTACCGGCGCGGCGTGTTTCCCTGGTTTGACAGCGGCCAGCCGATACTCTGGTGGTCTCCCGACCCTCGTTGCGTCATGAAGCCGGAATCGTTTCACGTCGCGCGACGTTTGCGTCGCTCGATTCGCAACGCCCGTTTGGGATTGAGTTTTAACGAGGCGTTTTCTTCGGTAATCGAGTCCTGTGCGGCGGATCGCATCGGTCAGGAAGGCACGTGGATTACGGATGAGATGCTCGACGCGTACTCGAGCCTGCATGCACAGGGTTGGGCTCATTCGGTGGAAGTCTGGCGGGACGACGAGCTTGTCGGCGGCATGTACGGTCTTGCGATCGGCAAAGCCTTCTTCGGTGAATCGATGTTCAGTGAGGCATCGAACGCCTCGAAGATCGCAATGTGGGCCTTATGCGAGTTGCTCGCCCGCCACAAGTTTGAAGTACTCGATTGCCAGGTCGTATCGCCACACCTGACGAGCCTCGGCGCGGTACTGATGCCACGGGCCGATTTCGGCGTATTGCTGGGGCGTGCCTGCGACCCGGCGACGAAGTTTGCCGATTGGCCCGATAACAGGCTGCCGGTCGCAAAATTACTGGCCTCCCGTGCTGATTCTGCGTTGCAATAAGGCGAGCGTTTCTGCACAATTCGCGAGCATTTTGGAGCATTGACGAGAGCTGTGGCGAAAGAAGAAGCATTACAGATGGAAGGCGTCGTGACCGAGACCCTGCCCAACACGACATTCCGTGTTGAGCTGGAGAACGGGCACGTCGTTACCGCACATATCTCTGGCAAGATGCGAAAAAACTACATTCGTATATTGACCGGCGACAGCGTCACGGTCGAGTTGACGCCCTACGACCTGAGCAAAGGTCGAATAATCTACCGCGGCAGGTAAGAATAGGAAGGTGTCAGGTATATTTTTCCCGTGGGAAAAATATACCTGACACCTTTTTAATCTTCGGGCAGGTGCTGCAACTCTTTGGTGACGGGCTCTGCCTTGAGTTCCAGCTTTCCGTCGGCCGTCACGCAGATACGCACATGACCGCCGTCGGCAAGACTGCCAAATAACAGCTCTTCGGCCAGCGGTCGCTTGATGTGCTCCTGGATGATTCGCGCCATCGGCCGCGCGCCCATCTTCGGATCATAGCCCCGCTCCGCGATCCAGTTTCGTGCCGCATCGTCGAGTTCGAGCGTGACATTGTTTGAACCGAGCTTGGCCTCCAACTCGACGACCAGCTTGTCGACCACGCGCGCAATCGAATGCGAATCCAGGGACGCAAACTGGATTATGGCGTCAAGCCTGTTCCTGAACTCCGGCGTGAACGATTTCTTGATGATCGCCATGCCGTCTGAGCTGTGATCCTGTTGCGTGAAGCCGATCGATGCCCGGCTCATTTCCTGCGCACCCGCGTTTGTGGTCATGACGAGGACGATATTGCGGAAGTCTGCCTGGCGCCCGTTGTTGTCAGTCAGCGTGCCATGGTCCATGACCTGTAACAGAAGATTGAACACCTCGGGATGCGCCTTTTCGATTTCGTCGAGCAATACAACAGCATGCGGGTTTTTGGTCACGGCCTCGGTCAACAAACCACCCTGATCGAAGCCGACATAGCCTGGCGGGGCACCAATCAACCTCGACACTGTATGGCGTTCCTGGTATTCGGACATGTCGAAACGAATCAGCTCGACGCCCATGACCATGGAAAGTTGGCGCGTGACTTCGGTCTTGCCCACGCCGGTAGGGCCGGCAAGCAGAAACGATCCGATCGGCTTGCCTTCATCGGTCAGGCCGGATCGTGACATTTTGATTGCTGCACTAAGCGCTTCGACCGCCGGATCCTGACCGAAAATCGTCAGCTTCAGATCTCGCTCGAGCGTCTTGAGTACGTCCTTATCAGAGGCAGAAACACTCTTCGGCGGAATGCGTGCCATTTTCGCAACGATATTTTCGATCATCTCCACCGAAACCCGGTCTCCGCGTTCGGAAACAGGTTGCAGGCGCAGGCTGGCTCCGGCCTCATCGATAACGTCGATCGCTTTGTCAGGCAACTTTCGGTCATTGATGTGTTTTGCCGCCAGCTCGGCTGCGGCCTCGAGCGACTCGTTATCATAGATGACGCCGTGATGTTCCTCGAAGCGGGTTTTGAGGCCACGGAGGATATCGATGGTCTCCTCGAGGCTTGGCTCGGGAACGTCGATTTTCTGAAAACGTCGCGCCAGCGCGTGATCCTTCTCGAAGACGCCGCGATATTCGCCGTAGGTTGTCGATCCAATACAGCGAATCTCGCCATTGGCGAGCACCGGCTTGATCAGGTTCGACGCGTCCATGACCCCGCCCGAGGCCGCCCCGGCACCGATAACTGTATGAATTTCATCGATAAACAGAATCGCGCCGGGATCGTCGCGAACCTCGCCGATTACCGCTTTCAGGCGTTTCTCGAAGTCGCCCCGATACTTGGTACCGGCGATCAGCGTGCCCATGTCGAGGGCATAAATCGTGCTGTCGCGTAACACTTCCGGCACACGCTCTTCTGTGATCATCCGGGCGAGACCTTCGGCCAGAGCGGTCTTGCCGACACCGGCGTCGCCAACGTAGAGCGGATTGTTTTTTCTTCGACGGCAGAGAATCTGGACCGTCCTTTCGATTTCCAGTTCGCGACCGATCAGAGGATCTATCTTGCCGTCGATCGCCATCTGATTCAGGTTGCTGGCGTATTTCTCAAGTGCGGTCGCATCCGGTTCGCCGTCGGGGCTGAGCGAGGGATCGCCTTCCTCCTCGACGCCCTCACTCGGCAACTGCGGCATGCCGTGTGAGATGTAGTTGACGATGTCCAGTCTGGAAACGCTCTGCATGCTGAGGAAGTAGACGGCCTGCGACTGTTTCTCACTGAAAATCGCGACCAGAACATTGCTGCCGGTAACTTCCTTTTTGCCGCTGGACTGCACATGGAAGACCGCGCGCTGCAACACACGCTGGAAGCCGAGCGTGGGCTGAACATCACCCTCTTCTTCGACCGGCATGAGTGGCGTTGCCTCATCAATGTATTCGCTCAATTGCCGGCGAAGCTGCGTAACGTTGGTATCGCAGGCTTTCAGAATCTCGTGGACCTTCGGAATGTCGAGCAGCCCGAGCAGCAAGTGTTCGACTGTCATGAATTCATGACGGTGTTCACGAGCACTCTGAAATGCTTCGTTAAGACAGAACTCGAGTTCGCTACTGAGCATCAGGACTCTTCCGTCGTGCACAGGAGAGGATGCTGTTGCTGCGCCGCAATGCTCATGACCTGTGCAACTTTGGTTTCAGCAATCTCGTAATCGTACACGCCGCAAATGCCCTTGCCCTTGGTGTGCACTTCAAGCATGACCCTGGTGGCCTTCGGACGTTCCATGCCGAATATTGACTGCAGCACATCAACGACGAATTCCATGGGAGTGTAATCATCATTGATCAATATGACCCGATAAAGCGGCGGCTGTTTCAGCTTCGGCCGCGCTTCCTCGACGGCCAGATCATGGCCATGGTTTTGCAGATCATTTTTGTCTTGCTCGGACATATTTCCCGGGTCCATCTCAGCGAATTGACCGACGAATCTTGCTAAAATGCCGGCTTCGAGGACCATTATATATGGGCCCGCAGCGGATGCATCCAACCCTCAATCACACATTTCTCAAAAAAACCGGCAGCACTCCTGAAGTGTATTCAAGAAAAGATTTAAATATTAGAGGTATATACTTGCTGTATATAGGTTTTTTTGTTGTTCTATGCTTGTTTGAATGGGTGCTGAAACCTTATCATCGCCCTGCTGCGTTTATATTCGGGATGGTAGTCAAATCCCTGGGCACCTATCGGTCAGGCCTTTATGACAATTGAAGCGAAATGGTCAGATTTCAGTAGCCTTGACGGCGAGCGAACGCTCTTGGCTGCCAATCAGTTGTTGCCACGCTGGGTGGCCCTGATACTCGTCGTCGCCATTGCCTGGCATATGGCCGGAATCATATGGATGCTGATGCCTGGCTCGTCGGCGGGAGATCCAATCGCGGCCACGCCCGGCCAGGTCGGCGCAGCTGCGAATCCAGCATCGCAGACAAATGTCCAGGCAATTGCCAGCGCACACATATTCGGCCAGGCTGACCCCGGCGAAGCCGTGGCAGTGGCGCCGGTCGCCGTCGACGATGATCTGGCGGAAACCCGCCAGAATCTGTCTCTAAAGGGCACGATCGCTGCTACGCAGCCCGACGGTGGCCTTGCGATAATCGCCGATAGCCAAAACGAGGAAAAAGTCTATGCAATACGGGACACGATTATTCCGGGAACAACCCTGCATGCCGTTTATCCGGACCGCGTAGTACTCAACGAAAGAGGTGCATTGAAGGCACTTAAACTGCCAAAGGAATTTCCACAGGGCACCGCACCGACCAGGCGAAGCACAACGTCGGTTAGCCGGGCATCAAGCAATCGGCAGAGCATTCAGGCTGTAGTCTCACAAAATGTCGCGAGGCTCGCCGACGTAGTTCGACCGACGCCATACATGGTCGCCGGTCAGATGCAGGGGTACCGCGTTTACCCCGGGCGGGACCGCAAACAGTTCGCAGCACTGGGGCTGCGTCCGGGCGATCTGATCAAGGACATTGACGGCGCAGCGCTGACTGATCCGCAGCAGGCAATGCAGATATTTCAGTCACTCGGCAGCGCAGATCAGGTCTCAGTCACGGTCGAGAGAAACGGACAACCGCAGTCGCTGATATTGAGAACCAATCAACTCAATCTCGACGACCGGTAATGGGATTAATGACCAAGCTTATCAACGTATCTCCCCTCCGCGCCCTGATCGTGGCCCTGATCGTTTGCGTAATCGCGTTCCCAACTGCGAATGCGCAGACCACGCCAAATTTCAGGGAGGCGGACATCCGAAAGATCGTTGAGGCCGTCAGCGAAGTCACCGGCAAGACATTCATTCTGGACCCGCGCGTCACCGCCAAAGTAACCATTTTGTCGAAGACGCCATTGTCGGCGGACGCATTTTACGAAGCGTTTCTTTCCATCCTGGAAGTTCATGGCTACGTCGCCATAACGACCGGTGACATTATCAAGATCCGTCCGGAGGCAAACGCGAGACAGCAGCCGGGACTGTTGTCGGCGGATGGAGCGGGCGCCGACGATATCGTGACGCGGGTCGTCCAGGTCAACAACATCGCCGCCGCACAGCTTGTGCCGATTCTGCGGCCTCTGATTCCGCAGTACGGCCACCTGGCAGCTCATCCAGGCTCCAACATGCTCATCATCTCCGATCGTGCCGCCAACCTGCAGCGAATGGTCACGATCATTCGCCGTATAGATCTCGCCAGCGATGACGAGATAGAGGTTGTGGCGCTAGAACATGCTTCTTCGGCCGAGGTCGTGCGGGTACTGACGCAGCTGACGCAAGCGCCGCGCGCCGACGGCAGACCGGTGACCACGAGCCTCATTGCAGACGCGCGCACCAACAGCATACTGATCGGCGGCGACAAGAATGGCCGACTGAGGCTGAGGGCCTTGATTGCGCACCTCGATACACCACTCGAGGACGGTGGCAGCACGCAAGTCCGCTACCTGCGTTACGCCGACGCCGAAGAACTGGCCGGCAAGCTTCAAACTCACTTTAGTCAACAGGCAGCTCCGGGCGGTGCGGCCGGTGCTGCGGCAACCAACCCGGTCACCGTCTGGGCTGATCTTCAGACCAACGCGATTGTCGTTAACGCACCGCCCAAGATGATGCGTTCCCTGATGTCCATCGTTGACCAACTGGATATCCGGCGCGCACAGGTACTCGTCGAGGCAATCATTGTCGAAGTACTGGCCGACAAGGTGTCCGACCTCGGCGTCACGTGGGCGGTCGAGGGCAGTGGCAGCAATGCGCCGATCGGCATTACAAACTTTACCGGTTCCGGTACCAATTTGATCAATTTGATCGGTGCGACCCAGGGTGATGCGATCGATCCGAGCGCCGCAAGTGCTATCGGTGAAGGCATCAGCATCGGCGTTGGCCGCATCGTGGATGGCGGTACCAGCTTCGCCGCGATTTTGCATGCGCTCGAGGGCGACGCAACCACAAACATTATTTCTACGCCGACCATCGTGACGACGGATAACGAGGAAGCCAGTCTCAATGTCGGCCAGGAAGTGCCGTTTGTAACGGGCTCGTTCACCAATACCGGTACTGCCGGCGGTGCAGTAAATCCGTTCCAGACGATTCAGCGTGAACAGGTCGGCGTAAAACTGACGATAACGCCGCAAATTAACGAGGGTGACGCGATTCTGTTGAAGATTTCTCAGGAAATCTCCAGCATCAGCGAAGTGGCGACAGGCGCGTCTGACCTGATCACGAACGAGCGCACAATCGAAACAACAGTCATCGTCGAGGATGGCGCAATCCTGGTACTGGGCGGCCTGATCGAGGACAGCCTGAGAGAGAGTACCCAGAAGGTGCCGATTCTCGGCAGCATTCCACTGCTTGGCGCACTTTTCAGGAATCGCAGCGTCGATAAGGTCAAGACCAACCTGATGGTTTTTATCAGGCCGAAGATCTTGCGTGATGGTACCGCAGCGTCGATCGCTACAAATGCCAAATACAACTATGCAAGGAAATTGCTGATGCAGGAGGGTACCAACGTGCGGCAAATGATCGGTGAAGACCGCCCGTCCATTCCACCGCTCGAAACCTTCGAAGAACAAGCAGAAGCCATAGACGCCCCGGACGATGATGCCGGCGAGTAGCGCTGGGTAACTGTGACACGGGCATGGAAAGCGAAACCGAAATCGTTCTCGAATCTGAAGATGCACAGATCATCGAAGTCACGGATGCTGCAGCAGACGATGCATCCAGCTCACGGCCCCTGCCCTTTTCCTTTTCCAAACGTCACGGCGTTCTCATTCGTGAAATAAAGGACGGCAAGGCCGATGCCGTCTACCGCAGCGGCGCATCTCCACTGAGCCTCGCCGAAGCGAGGCGTTTTGCAGGCGTTCCCCTGCAACTCACGAGGGTAACGGCCGATGCCTTCGACGCCCTGCTACAGCAAACTTATGAGCAAGGCAGCCAGATGGCGATGCAAATGGTCGGTGGCCTGGATGATGATATCGACCTGCTGCAGGTCGCACAGGACCTTCCCGAGCCGTCGGATCTCCTCGAAAGCGATGACGACGCACCGATAATTCGATTCATCAATGCCGTATTGACTCAAGCTGTCAAAGAAAACGCATCGGACGTGCATGTCGAGCCCTACGAGAACCGGCTCGTCGTGCGATTTCGGGTTGACGGCGTACTGCAGGAGATCCTGCAGACGCGTCGGGCACTTGCCCCGCTTGTTGTTTCACGTATCAAGGTCATGTCAAAGCTGGATATTGCCGAAAAGCGACTGCCCCAGGACGGCCGCATTTCGCTCCGAATAGCCGGGCGCGCTGTCGATGTGCGTGTGTCAACGATGCCCTCAGGGCACGGCGAACGAGTGGTGCTGCGCCTCCTTGACAAACAGGCCGGGCGGCTCGATCTCAGCTCCTTGGGGATGGACGAGCAATCTCTCAAAGTCATGGACGATCTCATCCACAAGCCGCACGGCATAATCCTTGTAACCGGGCCGACCGGCTCCGGCAAGACGACAACGCTGTATGCTGCGCTCGAGCGCATCAACGACAACAGCCGCAATATCATGACAGTCGAGGACCCGATCGAGTATTTCATCGACGGCATCGGGCAATCACAGGTCAATACCAAGGTTGACATGACCTTCGCGAGAGGCCTACGGGCAATTCTGCGACAAGACCCCGATGTCGTTATGGTCGGTGAGATTCGTGATCTCGAAACCGCAGAAATTGCGGTACAGGCGAGTCTGACGGGCCACCTCGTTCTCTCGACATTGCATACCAACACGGCCGTTGGTGCAGTGGCCCGGCTACGCGACATGGGTGTCGAGCCATTTCTGCTTTCGTCGAGCCTCATCGGTGTTCTTGCGCAACGCCTGGTGCGCGTATTGGACGATGCTACGAAATCGCCCTACGTGGCGCGCGACTACGAATGCAATACGCTAAACCTGGATCCCGGGAGTCCTCCGACGATTTACAGGGCAGGCGATAACACGGCTACGGGATTTCGTGGCCGCACCGGCATTTATGAGGTAATTGCCGTCGATGATGTGATGAGAACGATGATTCATGACGGCGTTAGTGAACAGGACCTCGAGCGGCATGCCCGAACGATGACTCCCAGCATTCGGGATGATGGCCGTCGCCGGGTGCTTGCCGGCAACACCACGCTCGAAGAAGTGTTACGTGTGACGCGCGAAGATTAGAAGCGGTCTCAATAATATCCATGAGTCGCGTTTCTGCGCCCACTGGCCCCGGATGCGCGACGCGTGCCGCGTCGAATGTCGCTGATCATTCGCAAGGTGCGCAACAAAGCAGCCGGGCCAGTGGCGCGAAACCCAGTCGGGAAGCGCCTTTGCGGGCGCTCTGCTTTGTCGCTTGTCGCTAGAGTGGAATGACCACACGACGCTCCTCGCTTCGCGCAGCGCATCCCGCAAAGACCGCTTCGCGACCATGGATATTTTTGAGACCGCTTCCGGGACTCGGTCTTCGCAATCATCTAAAATCCCCACATGGGCGCATTTGAATATGTAGCACTCGACAAGGCTGGCAAGGAATCCAAGGGCCTGCTAGAGGGCGACACCGCAAAACACGTACGCCAGATCCTGCGCGACCGGTCCATGTATCCGGTCAAGGTGACGGAAGTCGCCAAAAAGGAATCAAGGAGCCAGCGAAGTTTTTCCCTCAGACGAGGAATGTCTGCCGGTGAGCTCGCGCTCATCACGCGCCAACTCGCGACCTTGTCTCAAGCCGGCCTGCCGCTGGAAGAAGCACTGCTCGCGGTTAGCCAGCAAAATGAGGAGCCCCGGACACAGAGCATTCTGTTGGGCGTGCGATCCCGCGTTATGGAAGGCCACACACTTGCAGACGGCCTCGCCGATTTTCCACACGCATTCCCAGAGTTGTATCGCGCAACGGTCGCAGCAGGGGAGCAGTCAGGACATCTCGACGCGGTTCTCGAACGTCTCGCCGATTTCACCGAGTCTCGGCAAATGCTACAGCAGCAAGTCAGAAATGCGCTGATCTATCCGATTGCACTGGTCGTCACTGCGGTTGCGATTATCAGTTTCATGCTGGCCTACGTGGTCCCGAAAGTCGTCTACATATTCGAGAATTATGACCAGCAGCTACCGCTGCTGACGCGGATCATGATCGCCTCCAGCGATTTCATTCGTGACTTCTGGATGGCCCTGATCGTATTCATCATTGCCGTCGTCTTCGGTGTCCGGCAGCTGCTCAAAAAGGATGGGCCGAAACGAAGCTATCATGCAATGCTGCTGCGGATTCCGGTCGTCAAGAAATTAACGCGTGGTATAAATACCGCGAGGTTTACTCAGACCTTGAGTATTCTTGCGGGCAGCGGAGTGCCCATTCTCGAGTCGCTGCGTATCGCCTCCCAGGTCGTCGTCAATGTACCGATGCGAGAGGCGGTTGAGGAAGCATCGCTGCGCATACGCGAAGGTGCGATGATCAGCAAGTCACTGGCCGCCAGCAAGTTGTTTCCGCCAATGACGACGCACCTGATCTCGAGCGGCGAAGCCAGTGGGCGGCTCGAGGAGATGCTCACGCGGGCCGCAACCAATCAGGAACGGGAAGTCGACGGCTTGATCGCGACACTCCTCGGCATCATGCAACCACTTTTGGTCATCGTCATGGCGGCCATCGTCCTGCTCATCGTACTTGCCATCCTGCTGCCGATTTTCGAGATCAACAATCTGATCAGTTAGCTCGAGCGCCGCTGCAGCCCCCGCCAGACCTACATTCAAGCTTCTTTTGCCGCTACTTTCAAAAGTGCGAATCACTCTCTTGCATGGCCGAATTTTTCGGCGTATATACGAGATTAGTGACAACGGTAATGTTCACGCTGCTGAAGATTTAGGCTGTAATTGATTTGAGGCTTGTGATGACGCACACAGAAATGGGTAACCCCAACAAAGCAGACGACGCAGAAGTCGGCGTAGACGAAGAGCTTGATGAAGAGCTTGATGAAGAGCTTCTGGAGGAGATTCCAGAAGAAATGGCAGTTCTTCCAGAGGAAGAAACTGTTGTACTGCCGGAGACGGTAAACTCGGACAATGTCGGCGATGTCTCTGTCGAGATTAATGTCGAAGAACTTGTTGCCGAAATCGAGGCATCTCAAGAGGACGACACACACAAGAAGATGGAAATTCGAAAACGCCTCGAAGAAATCCAGGAACAGAAGCAGGAGGCGCAAGACTTTGGTGATACCTTCAATATCGATCTCAACGAGGACGACTGATCACTTTTTATTTAGATTCCTTTATCTAAAATTCCTCGACGGCACCAGCAATTCTCCCAGCAATTCACTGTGGTCGACCAGTCTCCTGGCGATGACGTGAATTACCTTACCCTCGATCTGTAACTCCCCCTCGACTCCCATCAAGCGCGCATTCAGGAGTACGCCGCGCTGCTCATCAGCGATCTTTTTCCACACAATCAGGTTGATACAACCCGACTCGTCCTCCAGCGTAACGAAGGTAACGCCACTGGCGGTTCCGGGGCGCTGTTTGGTGATCACGAGTCCCGCCACTTTCACCCGGCAACCGCTCGATATGCCCGGTAACTCCCCGGCTGACACGTATTTGAACGGGTCCAGATGCGCGCGCATAAGCGTCATGGGATGACGCTCGAGTGAAAGCCCCAAATGCTTGTAATCGGCAACGATGTTCTGCCCTTCCGTGGGGCGCCTCAGCATTGGAACACCTTCATAACGTTCCATCGATGCAAACAACGCCGTTGGTTTCTCGACACCGGCGACGGCCCAGTTGGCCCGGTGCCGGTGCCCCTCCAGTGACTTGAGCGCACCTGCAGCAGCCAATGCGCTCAATTCCCTGCGATTCAAGCAGCTGCGTTCCAGCAGTTGCTGAATGCTTCGATACAGGCCGGCTGAACGTGCCTCGAGGATCGTCCGGCCCGCAGTTTCGGGCAGGCCTTTGACCTGCCGCAATCCTAAACGCAATGCCGGCTGGCCGTTCTTCGTTCTCTCCAGTGTGCAGTCCCAGTCGCTCGTGTTTACGTCCACAGCCCGTACTTCGACGCCGTGACGCCGCACATCCTGGGTGAGCTGCGATGCTGAATAAAAACCCATCGGCTGGCTGTTTATGAGCGCCGCCGTGAATGCTGCCGGTTCATGACATTTGAGCCAGCAGGAAACATAGACAAGCAAGGCGAAACTGGCCGAATGAGACTCGGGAAAGCCGTATTCGCCAAAGCCCTTTATCTGCTTGAAGATTTGCCGGGCGAAGTCTTCTGAATAACCCCGCTCCCGCATACCGTTAATCAGTTTTTCCTCGAACGGGCCCAAGCCTCCACGGCGTTTCCAGGCCGCCATTGCACGACGCAGCCGGTCCGCCTCGCCCGGCGTGAAGCCGGCGGCCACGACAGCCAGCTGCATCACCTGTTCCTGAAAAATGGGCACACCGAGTGTGCGCTGCAGTACTTTTTTGACGTCATCGCTGGGATATTCGACGACCTCCTCGCCCGAGCGCCTGCGAAGATAGGGATGCACCATGTCTCCCTGAATGGGGCCCGGGCGAATAATCGCCACTTCGATGACGAGGTCGTAATAACAACGCGGTTTCAAACGCGGCAACATCGCCATCTGTGCACGAGACTCGATCTGAAACACACCCATCGTGTCTCCGTCGCAGATCATGTCATACACCTGTTCGTCTTCCGCCGGCACCGTCGACAATGAATATTCCCTGCCGGCGTAATCCCTGATCAGATCGAAGCTTCGCCGGATTGCCGTCAGCATGCCGAGACCCAATACGTCGACTTTCAACAATCCCAGGTCCTCGAGATCGTTTTTCTCCCACTGAATAACGGTCCGATCTTCCATCGTCGCGTTTTCGACCGGCACCAGTTCCGACAAAGGTCCATTGGAGATGACGAAGCCGCCGACGTGCTGCGACAAATGGCGTGGGAAGCCGATGAGTTGTCGCACGAGATACAGTAATCGTTCGATTATCGGGCTCTTGGGGTCGAGCCCTGCCTCGATAACCCGGCTGTCGTCGACCTGCTGGCCGTCCCACCACTGCATGGAACGGGCGAGTTTGTCGACCTGCAAACCGCTTAAGCCCAACGCTTTACCGACATCCCGCAAAGCGCTGCGCGGCCGGTACGTTACAACCGTTGCGGCGAGCGCGGCCCGCTTGCGTCCATACTTTTCATATATGTATTGAATAACTTCTTCGCGCCGCTCGTGTTCGAAATCGACATCGATGTCCGGTGGTTCATTGCGCTCCTTGGAGATGAAACGTTCGACAAGCGTCGCCATCCGCCCGGGGTCTACCTCAGTAATGCCTAAACAAAAACAAACCGCAGAATTCGCGGCGGAACCGCGGCCCTGACACAGAATTCCCTGTGACCTCGCGAAAGCCACGATGTCATACACGGTCAGGAAGAAGGGTTCATAGCTGAGATCGGCAATGAGTTCGAGTTCGTGTTTTACGAGTTCCACAACTTTTTGCGGTGCGCCATCGGGCCAGCGTTTTCGCATGCCCTGTTCGCTCAATTGGCGCAAATAAATACGCGGCGTCAAACCGTCAGGCACCAGTTCATGCGGATACTCGTAATGAATTTCATCGAGTGAGAAATCAGTGAGCGCGGAGATCGTAATCGTCTCCTGAACAAGTTCTGCCGGATAAATCGAAGTGATTAGCTCAGGAGATCTAAGGTAGCGTTCGCCATTCGGATACAGTGCAAAGCCTGCCCGGTCGACTGTCACTTTTTCCCGTATTGCTGTGACCGTGTCCTGCAACATGCGGCGCGAGCGGCGGTGCATATGCACATCGCCGCTGGCAACGAGTGGCAGCTCCAACGTCCGGCTTGCGTTTAGCAACCGATCCAGGCGTTCACGCTCCAGGCCATCTGCGAGCAGTTCCACGGCAATCCACAGGCGCTCAGGAAAGGCATCGCATATCCAGCGGTCTTGTGCTTGTAATGGACTATCAGGAATCCATAGCAGCAGGCAATCAGGCAGGCCGTCGCTAAATGCATCGGCTGTTAGTTTATAACTACCCTTCTCTGCGGCCCGCCTGCCGTCGCTAATGAGGCGGCACAAGCGGCCATAGCCGGCACGGTTCTGTGCAAGAGCGACGAGCTTTAGCCCGGTATCGAGACGAAACTCCGAGCCGATGATGAGTTTTTCGAGCCCACAACTCTTCGCCGCAACATGCGCCCTGACGACGCCGGAGACGGAACACTCGTCGGTAATGGCCAGCGCGGCATAGCCAAGTTCTGCGGCCGACTCCACGAGTTCTTCGGGATGCGATGCACCCCTTAAGAAAGTGAAATTGCTGAGCGCATGCAGTTCGGCATAGGCAACCATACCTCTCAGCCAAAGATGCCATGTAGATACCAGGCTTCTTTCGACCTGCGATCCTGATACACCCAGACATGTATCCCGGCCGGGTTCACGGCAACGTAATAATCCCTCGCAATGCCGTCGCCATCCCACCAGCCCGTCTCCAGGCGCTCCGGCCGATCGAGCAGCTTTAAGGCACCCTGATACATCGGAATACCCTGCTCGAGACGTAACGGCCTCGATTCGGGAAGCAACCACAGCGGTCTTCGCGATGTTGAAACGGCAGCACAATTTTCTGCCTGCTCCAGATCTTTAAAGCCCCAGGCATATTGCGGACGATGCTCGGCGACGGTCGTCACACCCTGTATCGATTCATCACCGATGCGCGCACTGATACGCTCGACAAGATGCGCGATAGGTTCACCCTGTCGCCTGCCCGCATCGCTAAAAGTGAATTTGTCGGTTCGAGCTGTGAGTAATTGACTCTGCCCGCCGCGCAATCGAATCGTTATCACCGGCGCCGGCAACTCGAGCTGATCAAACTTTATCTTTAATAACTCGAACCAGTGTTCAATGCCTCGACCTGCCTGCACACAACCTAATATCAGACGTGTTGCGGGCTCTTTCAAATGAAAAAAGATGAACAACACACGTTGCACACTTAATTGCCGCGTCAGTAAAAACCGTTCGAGTTCGATGAGCAGTTCCTGACAGACATTGAGCAGCAAATCGCTCGCACTCTCTTCTTCTGACAATTCGTATTCAGAGCAAAAAGGCTCGGGCGCCCGATAAGACGGACGGGGATCCGGCAAGCGTCCCAGCGCACGATCGAGTTCTGCCAAACGACCAGCACCAAACCGCCGGGCAAAGCCCTCTCGCGGTAATCTTAAGGCATCGCCAACATGGGTAATGCCCATACCGTTCAAGGATTCATTAATGGATTCCGGCCAGTCAAGACAGCGGAGCGGCAGTTTGCTCAATGCGCCGGTCAGATCTGCCTGCGCAAGAATCGAGACCCTGCGGCCTGCCTTTGCCAGCCAGGTCGAGGCTAAAGGCGTTGGTGCGATCGAAAGGAGTGCGCTCACCCCCTGGCTCTTCAGACCGGAAGCGATCTTTCGTTCGAGGGACGAAAGCCCGCCGAATAATTGCAAACTGCCGGCGATTTCCAGAAGCAGGATGTTGGGCCCTTCGATACAGACAAAAGAGGTGAACTGAAGCGCCCAGGCAGCCAGAGTTTGTAAAGCCTGTTGTTCCCGCAGCAAACTGCGTTCCTTGAGACAAAGTGTCGGCAGAAGCGCTAACGCGGCATTCACTGCCAGCCCGGGAATTATTCCTGCTGCCCTGGCTTTTTTATCGGACAACAATATCCGCCGCATGCCTTTCTCGTCCTCGAATACCGCTTCTGCTTCACGCTCGTCTTTGTCGCTCAGGGCCTGAAGCGGCAGAGTTGGCAAATAGATACAAAGCCACAGGCGTCGCGTTGGTTTCGTGGCAAGCGCAAACGACTGTTGCGCAGGTTCTAAGCGGGCAGCTGTTGAAGGGGGAGTCGGGGTGGCTTCCCGCAGAATGGCGGGCGTTTTATCTGAAAATGACATGGCTAACCCGAAGGTTGCGCGAGTATCCGGGATTGTGGACGAGAGATCGTTGTGATTGACGCCGCTCTGGACTGAGAGCCATAGCGAGCTATGGCTCGAAGGAAGAGCCAGTCAGGCGCAAGGAGATCCGGCCACAAACCGGAGTCTCGCGCAATCTTCGGGTTATCAGCCGGCATAGTCCCGTAGTACGATCGGCCGGCCGCCGCGACTTTTGAGAATACCCAGATCCGTACCCTTCTCACCTGATGTGAGTTGAATACGCAAAGCAGCAGCCGAGACTTGAGGCAGTGCCTTAAGCGGACGAAACGCGATCGCCCAGCTTCGACCTTTCTCGGCAGCAAGTTGCAAACGCCGGCTGGAATAATCATCCAGCGCATCCAGCCACATGAGCACGGCCGCACAATTGCCGGAAGACAAGGCCTGTTCAGCTGACCATAAGGTTTCGTTTTCCTGCCTGGGGCGCACGATCAATACCCGTGAAAGGTTGATACCCCATTGCAACAATGCGGGTGGATAAGGCTGGAAAGGCGGCGCTATCCAGGCTATCCAGCCAGCCTCGTCTGCTGCCTCAGGCTCTTCCGCTTCACTGAGACCAGCCAGTGCCGGCATCAATAACTGCAGCTCGCCCATGCCATAGTGATCGAGCAGGATTTCAGTCAGGGCATGCCGCGGCCAGCCACCGCCTGGTAAATGTCGATCAAGTTTTGGATAACCACTGGGGAGCCCTTGCCAGCTACTCGCCTGATCACGCCCCCGCCAGAGCCGCGGGTTCTGTAGTAATTTCTCGAGCGTATCGGCCACTTTGAACAAGATTAATTCAGAGGTAATCCATCACGGATGACGCCGACAACGACACCCTCGATCACCATGTTTTGTGTGCTTAAGTCCACCTGTATCGGATCGAACTCCTCGTTCTCCGGCAACAACCAGACCGTGGATCCGTCCTGGCGATAACGCTTGACGGTGACCTCGTCCTCTACCCTGGCCACGACGATTTGCCGGCTTCGCACTTCAGGTGTTCGGTGTACTGCAACAAGATCGCCGTCGAGAATGCCTGCGTCCTTCATACTCATGCCGTGCACCCGTAACAGGTAATGCGGCTTGGGATTAAACAGGGCCGGATCGAGCCTGTAATGTGTCTCGATATGTTCCTCGGCCAGGATCGGGCTGCCGGCCGCCACCCTGCCAACCAACGGCAAACCCAGCTGATCGCGCAGTGAATCCTTGAGCTGTATGCCCCTGGACGCCCCCGGCACGAGGTCCAGCACCCCCTTCCTCTGTAATGCGCGCAAATGTTCCTCGGCCGCATTGGCAGACTTGAAGCCGAGTTCTTTTGAGATCTCCGCACGCGTCGGGGGCATGCCGGAATCGGCTATAAACTCTTGAATCATATGGAGAATTTGAGATTGCCTGGGGGTCAGACCTTTCATGACAAAACCCTGTATAGATAAACAGTATTGGAATTATATACAGCTGATTTCCTGGTGCAAGTCGTTTGTAGAGGCAGTGGACAAGACCTTGATGACAGCACCCGGGAATCGATCACGGCTGCCCTCGATCATGACCTTCGCGCGCCCAATTCGCCCCCGGCGAACTTGTGATTTTCAATTCAATATCCCGCAAGAAAACGAAACGAGCACTGTCTCCCATAAACGACAGCGGCCGAATTAAATTAGTGTTTTCATTGAAGAAAGCTGCGTATTAGGAAATAATGCGCTTGCAGTTCTATCCCAACAGAGGAAATTTGGATGATGATTAAGAATGTACTGAAAGTGAGCGCAATTGTGCTCGTGCTCGGTGTGGCCTCGGGCTGTGCCAGCCAGGATACAAACGCACAGGCGACAGCGGACAGTGCAGCAAGAGATGCGGCAGCAGCCAAATCTACAGCTGAGGCTGCCCGTGCAACTGCGGACAGAGCAGCACAGGCGGCTGCCAGCGCTCAAAGCACCGCAGACCAGGCTTTGGCTGCGGCTAGCGAAGCTCAGGCTTGCTGCGATGCAAACCGCGATCGTTTGGAGCGCATGTTCCAGAAATCCATGTCTAAGTAGCCGAAAGACTACGAAGATTTTAGTCGAACGCCGCGCTTGTCGCGGCGTTTTTTATGGTTCTGCCAACCGGCACGGGAACGCCATCGGCATGCTCGAGCAGGTCCTCCGCCCGCTCCCAGTCCAGCTCGCCTGCTCGCGTGGTCGTTGCAGCGACGAACTGTTCGGTCAACGCAGTAAGTATGTTTCGTTCCGGCTGCACCATGGAGTCTCGCGGTAACACCTGATTGGTTATCTCGCCTGAATCGGTTTCGATCGGCGCGACATCAAGTGCACGGTGAACCTCCATAAGCAATTCATCGCCGTGCCAGCCGATCTTGACCGGCTCATTGATGATCCGCACCGGCGTATCGACACCGACCTGGTCAAACAGGAAGCGGATATCTTCCGGAAACATCCGAATGCAGCCGTGTGTGACACGCATACCGACGCCCGCCGGGCGATTCGTGCTGTGTATGAGGTAGCCCGGGATGCTGAGGCGCATCGCATATTGCCCCAGCGGATTCTTCGGCCCGGGCGGCACAATCCGCGGCAGTGGATCTCCGTCCGCCGCGTGCTCCGCGCGTACCGATTCCGGCGGATACCAGGTCGGGTTTCGAACTTTGGAAACAACGCGCGCCAGGCCCAAAGGGGTGTCCCAGTCCATTCGGCCGATACTCATCGGATAGGTCATGACCACCGCCGGCTGGCCGTCTTTCGGCTCCGGGAAGTAGTACATCCGGTATTCGGCGAGATTAAGTACGACACCTCGTCTCGGTCCGGGCGGTAGTACGTAACGGCTGGGAAGCAGCACTTCAGTGGCCTCGCCCGGCAACCAGGTATCGACATCGGGGTTGGCGCGAACGATATCCTCATAGCCCAAACCGTGGCGACGGGCGATATCGAGGAGCGTGTCGTCCGCGCGCGCAGTGATAACGGTCACAGCGCCGACGACATCATTGCCCTCCGGTGGCAATTCGAATTGCTCTGCCAGCGCCGCAACAGGCAGCGCCGCAACGAGTATCGATGTCAACAGTCGAAACCTCACCGTCCTGCCTCTTCCCTCTCGATTACCTCGGTCTCGGATTCAGCGGCAGCGAGCCAGTCCTGCAGCGCCTCGCTTTGCAACAGTCTCTCAGGGTATGCGCTCGCCGATTGCGGAAGGTTCATACCATAAGTTCTGAATCTCAACACGACCGGCGCAAACATCGCGTCCGCCACGCTGAAGTCGCCGAAAAGCCAGTCACCGCCGGAACCGTACTGCCGGTGGCAGTCCGACCAGATCTCGAGGATCCTGTCGATATCGGCGGTGAGCTCGTCTGGCAACGCTACCTTGCGCCCCATGGCCCGGCAGTTCATCGGCATTGCTTCACGCAAAACCGAAAAACCCGAGTGCATCTCGGCACTTATGCTTCGCGCATGGGCCCTCGCTTTGGCCTCGGGCGGCCAAAGGTTCTTGTCGGGCCAGCGCTCAGCGACGGTCTCGGCGATGGCCATCGTGTCCCAGACCGGTTGTCCGTCCAGGATCAATACCGGCACGCAGCAGGCCGGGGAATACTGCGAGATCTTGCCGACAAAGCCCTCGGTGTCGAGGGCCAGGCGTTCTTCCTCGAAATCCACGCCTGCCTCGGCCAACAGAATCCAGGCGCGCAGGGACCAGGTCGAGTAGTTCTTGTTGCCGATGATGAGTTTCGCAGACATGCGGTTTTTGCCTGACCGGATGGACCACAATAGTAAACCAATTCGCCCGATATGCCCTTGAATTGACCCGCATTCACGAGGCCGGTAGCCTGTCAGGCCGGAAGCAACATCGGAAAAGCATCATGGGTATGCGGTTTTCACTCGAATTGACCGATCGGGACCTCAATTTCTTTCGCAAGGCATTGAAAAAGTCGCGCGATGCGGTTCGACATGCGGACGAGTCGGAAATCATCGAGGCGATCAGCGACATACTGGCAGAGATCAAGAGCGAGGACCCTTTGCCGGATTTCGTCGAGAAACGCATTCCGAGACTCGAGTCAATGATCAGGATGCTTCAGGACGAGGAGTGGGAATTACCTATCGATGATCGCGAGCGCCTGCTGGCAATGTTCGTTTATTTCGGCGATCCGGAGGACATTCTCCCCGACTATATCCCTGTCATCGGCTATCTCGACGACGTGATCATGATCGAACTGGTAGTTCGGGAACTCCAACACGTTCGTGACGCGTATGACGATTTTTGTGATTTTCGCGACAACTACGATAAAAAGTTTCGCACGGGCCACGACCCGGCAGTACGTCGCGATCGGATCGACAGAAAGCGGCAACAACTACATCAAAGAATGAAAAGACGGAGCAAGAGCAACAAGAAACGCACCACACTGTGGTAGGTGTAATTGACCAGATTCAACCGTACGGACGATGACTACTATCGACCGCTCTAGGTTCGTGGATTGGCCGGCCCTCCGAATTCTGGCGGCATAGCTTTCCATTCTTCCAGCAAGCCGAGTTTTTCGACGAAAACCGGGTAACGGGGATCAGTGGTGAGGTTTCGGAACCACAAGCTTCCCAGGAAATGGACCAGTCTGTAATCGCGTTGCCGGTAAGCGATCTCCAACCATTCAAATGCGGAGTCGTTTTCGCCGCGCAGTGCGTAGACGCTCGCCATCACAGACGGAAATTCGTGGGCAGACGTTTCGAGTAGTTCATTTATCATGGACTGAGCTTTAGCTTCGTTGCCCAGATCAGAATGGATCGAGGTCAAAAGATACCGGTAATAGATACCGGTCAAGCTGTTTTCCGCTTCGACCAAGGCACTCTTCGGGTCACCGCTCAACAGGTACATAGTGGCCAGATCACGGCGGATCCCGGGGTAGTCGGGGTTCAGTGCCTGTACTCGACGGAAAGTTTCGAATGCGTCGTCAAAGCGACCTGCATTTCTGTAGCGAATCCCGAGCGCCCTGATACTGCCCAGACCCAGAGGGTCCAACTCAACAGTCCGTTCGAACAGTTCAATGGATTCTGATAATCGACCAAAGGTTCCTGCTAATGAAGCTGCAGCAGGAAGAACTTCCGCGTTATTGGGTTCCAGTTTCAACGCCTTGTTAATCGCGACTCTGGCGCCTTGCCAGTCCCAATTATTAGTCCTTTTAAGATAGGCCAGGGCTGCCCACGCGGATGCCATGTTTTCATCGATCGCCAACGCCCTTTCTACCGCCTCCATCGCAAGTGCCCGAGTTTCCTCTTCGGGTCGTTGTGCATAGTTGGCTTGCAATGTATAGGTCACCTGAATACCTATCCAGGCCGGGGCGTAATCGGGATCGATAGCCAGCGCCTGTTTGAAGGCTGCAGCAGCTTTCTCCAGGTTCTCTTCACTGCTGAGATTTCTGAAGTATTTGCCCTGCAGATACAGCGAATAGACCTCAGGGTCCGTCTTTCGGCCCTTGGGCATAGCGCCCAACAGCTTGATCTTGAGTTCGTCGACAACGGCTTTGGCAATTTCATCCTGAACCACGAAGATGTCTTCCAGGGTCCTGTCGAAGGTCTCCGACCACAGGTGAAAACCGTCATCGGCTTTGATTAATTGTGCGGTGATGCGAACCTGGTTGCCGGCCTTGCGGACACTGCCCTCCAACACGTGGGTCACATTGAGCTCCTCGCCTATCTGGGCAATCTTTACGTCTTTACCCTTGTATGAGAAAGACGAGGTCCGGGCCGCTACTCTAAGCTCTGGAATCTTGACCAGCAGATTGAGGAGTTCCTCCGACAGCCCATCGGAGAAGTATTCATTGCCGGAGTCGTCGCTCATGTTGACGAACGGAAGCACGGCAATGGACCTGCCTATATCTCCGAACACCTCGCCAGGCTCCGGCTGCAGTAAGAATTTGTCGTACGCGAAGTAGCCGAGCGCCAGCACCAACACGGCGATAATGGTGAAATCAAGTTTACGCCCGGTGACATGAGTTATGGACCGCGAGCGATCGACGTCCCTTTCTTTCTTCAGGCCCTCCGGTGTCAGCTCGAAAGCCCAGGCAAAGATCAATGCCAGGGGAAACCCGATCAGCACCAGGACCGTCACCAGGGTTACCGACCAATCGGGAAGCTTCAGAATAGGAAAGGTCGTGGCTGTGATCTCGATCAAAAGCCAGGCCGCGACCGCATAGGCAATCCCTACCCTGATGACATTGCGGCGCTTGAGTTCTTTAAATAAGGACAAGGGCTGGTTTCTTTTTGGCTGATGGTGTCTGCAAGCGTACTCGCTTGTCTTATGAAACCCAATACGAGCATCGCTTCGGGTCAACTCCGTTACGTATAGTTTGGCGCGGTTCTATTCCAAATCTATTATTATCTTTCCTCGCGCGTGACCGTCTTCCGAATGCCGGATTGCCGCGGCAACCTCGCTCAATCGGTAATGACTGTCGATGACCGGCGTGATCTTTCCTTCCTGCATGAGGTCACCCAGGATGACCAGGTCATCTCTTTCCATTCGTGCCAGAAGCATGACAAATTCCTGTCCCACGAATGGTGACAACATCATTGCTTTGATTGGCCCCATTAACGGCGCGAGCCAATTACCTTTTGCTCCCCCGATTATGACGAAGATACCCTCGGGATTCAGAACCTGCCTGTTCGCTGACAACGAGTGATTGCCAACCATGTCGATGATCAGGTCAAAATGTTGCCCACTTTTAGTGTAATCCTCTTTCGTGTAATCGAAGACGTGATCGGCGCCGATTGAGCGGACCATTTCCACATTCCGCGTGCTGCATACGCCGGTCACCTCGGCACCGAAGGACTTGGCAATCTGCACGGCAAAGGTACCCACACCGCCGGACGCACCATTAATAAGGACTTTCTGCCCCGGCTTGATCCTTCCCTTGTCGCGAAGCGCCTGAAGGGCGGTGATTGCCGCGATTGGTGCAGAAGCCGCCTGCTCAAAGGTTACGTTGGCCGGTTTCGGTGCTACTGCCCGGTCCTCGCGAACGGTTACATACTCTGCGAAGGCCCCGGTTCTGCCGCCAAAAACCTCGTCTCCCGGCTTGAACCGCGTAACGTCTGTGCCAACTGCCTCGACCGTCCCCGCAAAGTCCACTCCGATGCTTGTACCTTTCGGTTTGCCGAGACCCGTTCCTAATCGCATCAAATAAGGCGAGCCTCTCATGTAATGCCAGTCGAGGGGATTGACGGAAGCAGCGTGGACCTTTACCAGGATCTCATCGTTCGCGGGTGTCGGCTTTGCGACATCCTCATAGGTAAGAATATCGGGCGAACCATAGCAACGATAGACAATCGCTTTCATCAGCTCCGTTTCATCAGAGACTGCGGGGGCCGGTGCGCAGGTAGAGCTGTAGCTTAGAACAAGGGCCAGTAAAGTTATTGCTAGGCCTAAGAAAATCAGGATACCGCCGGCGATTTTGTAGCGTCGCTTCACTGAAGGTAGCCGGCTAATATCGCATCAAGACCGAGCCCCAGGTGAAGCCGCCGCCGAAGGCCTCCATCAGCACCAGCTGGCCCCGTTTGACTCTGCCATCGCGAACACTGACATCGAGCGCCAGGGGAACGGATGCGGCCGACGTGTTGCCGTGATCCTGTACGGTCAGAATCACTTTTTCCATCGGGAGACCCAGTCGTTTGGCAGTTGCTTGAATGATTCTCAGATTTGCCTGATGGGGAATCAGCCAATCCAGTTCGCTTTGATCGATGTTATTCGCCTCGAGCGTCTTTGTGGCGACATTTCCAAGGGTCTTTACGGCAACCTTGAAAACCTCATTGCCGCTCATAATGATTCTCGAATCACCGACACCTGCTTTTGCCAGGTCCTTTGATACACCAACGGGGTAATAAAGAAGTTCTTTGTATTTTCCGTCTGCTCCCAAATGCGTGGAGATGATGCCCGGTTTATCGGAAGGCTTGACGATGACGGCACCGGCACCATCGCCGAACAGGACGCAAGTGGTTCTATCGGTCCAGTCAATCAGTTTGGTAATGATTTCTGCGCCGATCACCAATGCACACTTTGATTCGCCCAGGCGAATGAATTTATCAGCGGTCGTCAAGGCATAGATGAATCCTGTGCAGGCTGCCTCCATGCTCATCGCAGGGCACCCGTGAATTCCCAGCTTTTCCTGAATGATCGTTGCGATGTTGGGAAATATCAGGTCCGGACTCGTCGTGCCGACAAGGATCAGATCGATATCATCAACTGTTATACCCGCATCATCGATGGCATTTTTTGCGGCTTCGACACACAGATCGGACGTTAGCTCGTCTTCCCCCGCGACGTGACGCCGCTCGACGCCCGTACGAGAGCGAATCCACTCGTCGCTGGTATCTACGATTTTCTCCAGGTCCGCATTCGTCATGATGCGTTCCGGCAGGTAGCGACCCGTGCCTTCGATTCTCGAATAGATCATGCGGCTTCCTGTTGCAACAGGTTGCCGATCTGCATCGGTACCTGATTCCTGACTTCGACGAGCGCGGTATCGATCGCATGCTGAAATGCATAGGAATCGGCGCTGCCGTGGCTCTTTATAACGATACCATTAAGGCCAACAAGCGACGCGCCATTATAATTGCGAGAGTCCATCTCGACAGCCACATTCTTCAAGACCGGCCCGGCTAAAAAAGCCTGTATCTTCGAAAACAGATTGCGACCAAAAGCACGGCGAAGACGCTGGACACATAGACCGACCGTGCCTTCCATCGTCTTGATCGCAACATTGCCGGTAAAACCGTCAGTCACAACGACGTCGGCTTTGCCCGAGAATAACTCGTTGCCTTCGATGAAACCGACGTAATTCAGGCCGCTCTCATTGAGCAATGCGGCTGCGTCCCTGACGGCATCGTGACCCTTGGTGTCCTCCACACCGATGTTCAGCAACGCGATGCGGGGGCGCTCGAGTTGACGGATATCGCTCGTGACGATAGATCCCATGACGGCGAACTGAAACAGCTGCTCCGGGCTACCGAGCGTGTTGGCGCCGAGATCCAGCATGTGAACGGTGCCACCGATAGACGGCAACTCCGCAATAATTGCCGGACGATCGATACCCGGCAGCATTTTCAGCACGTATTTGGCGGTCGCCATCAACGCGCCCGTATTGCCGGCGCTGACAACTGCCTGAGCGGATCCCTCTTTCACCAAGTTGATCGCCAGGCGCATCGAGGAGTCTTTTTTCTTGCGGAGCGCATCGGCCGGCGCCTCCGACATGCCGACAACTTCCGTCGAATGTCGAACGGTGAGCCGTTTTTCTTCGCCGACGATTCTGGTGATGTGACCGGAAAGCTCTTCGGAATCGCCGACCAGTACCAGGCTGAGATTCGGATGGTTCTCGAGGCAAGCGCGAGCCGCCCGTACGACAACCTCGGCGCCGAGGTCGCCGCTCATCGCATCAACTGAAATTACAGCGCTTGTTCCCACAGGTTCGATGGGTCAGGCTCTCGCCTCCCCACTGTGCAAGGCTATTCTTCTGCGTCTTCTTCGGGCTGCACGACAACCTGGTTGCCGCGATAAAATCCATCGGGCGTAACACGATGGCGAAGATGCGTTTCTCCCGATGTTGGGTCTACAGACAGGGCGGGTCGTTTGAGTTTGTCATGCGAGCGACGCGTGTCGCGCTTCGCTGGTGTCTTACGACTTTTCTGAACTGCCATTTTTTTATCTCCATTAAACGATGACTGAAAACGTCATCATCAAAATCTTAATTCTTTTCGCGCATCCGCGATTTCAGATCTGCAAATGGGCGAATCGTTCCCGAATCCTCCGAGAGCATTTTTTTTGCCAACGGCCCGCACATCCTGGCATCGACATGAGACGGCGATAATGGCATGGCCATGATCAGCGCTTCATCCACAATATCCAGGGGCCGCACAGTATCGTCTGCTGTCTCCCAGATTTCGTATTCTTCAAACGCCGTTGCATCACCACCAGGTATCTGCAACAGCAATTTCAACTGTGCGTTAAGTGTTAACTCGAACGGTTCCAGACATCGCTGACAAACCGCATATATTTTTGCCGAAATCCTTCCCTCAAGCGCCGGCACCTGCTGACGCGCATCGGCCCAGCCAAACGCAAGTCTAATGTCAATCGGCGCATGCCGCCATTTTTTGGGCCTCGCAGAGGACGTAAGGCTGGCCAGATCCGCCTTCACAACTTCGCTCAGGCGTTCGAAATCCGACAATTTGCCTTTTGTTTCAAGCACTTGCCCATTCGCAGCCAGCTGTTCGGGCCGCGCGCGGTCAGTGAGTCGATTGCCCATGGCGCGCGCATCATAAGGGCACTTATCCACGCTGTCAAAGAAAAGGGCTTACACTAGGCGAATAAACCCAACATACTGATAAATATGCAAAACCCAGCCTCGGCATCCATCGTACTGGCGTCCTCCTCCTCATATCGACGGGGCCTCCTGGATCGCTTCCTGGACGATTACGAAACGGTATCGCCGAATGTCGACGAGACCGACGACGGTACTGAATTGCCCGAGCATTTCGCCGCGCGACTTGCCCGTGAGAAGGCCGAAGCAGCATCAAGCAGCCATCGCGACTCGCTGATAATCGGTGCAGATCAGATTGCAGTACTCGAGGGCCAGGTGCTCGGCAAGCCTGGCGATCACCAGAAAGCTGTTGAACAGCTGCTGGCTGCAGCTGGCAAATCAGTTCAGTTCCTGACGGCGGTTTGCGTGCTCGACCCGGCCGGGCGAACCCGACACGAACACATTGACCGTACTGCCGTTCGGTTCCGCCAATTCGACTTGCGGCTTGCGGAAACCTATCTCCGGCACGATGAGCCCTACGACTGTGCCGGCAGTTTCAAGATCGAGGGCGCCGGATTCGTACTGTTCGAGTCAGTTCAGACCGACGATCCGACCGCATTGATCGGCCTGCCCATGATCTGGCTGGCTGCGACCCTGCGGCAACTCGGCTACCTGCTCCCCTAAAAAAGGGGTCAAAGCCCTTTTCCCGGAGCGCCCTGGTTTGGGGACTTATTGGGGTCTGTCCCGGGGTCTGTCCCCCTTTTACCTGCGGTGCTTGCCGCGCCTGGTCTTCCGCAAACCGTGGGCCAGAAAATGCTCCAGGTCGTCGGCAAGCGGGGCCGTGAAATGCAGCTCGTTGCCGGACTTGTCGGGAAATGCGATGGACTGAGCATGCAGGAACAGACGCTTGAGTCCTGCTTTCCCGGCCTGTCGATTGGCGTCCTTGTCTCCATATCGGTCGTCGATAACAAGCGGGTGACCCATCGTCTGAGCATGCACACGAATCTGGTGTGTGCGTCCGGTCAGCGGCTGACATTGCAGCAAGCTGTACGTTCCAAATGTCCGCGACAATCTGATCCGGGTTTTCGCGCGTACTCCTTCCTCGCTGACGATGACGTAACGCTCGCCGTTTTTTCTGTGTTGCACCAGAAGCGGCGCATTTACCATGAAATCGCCGTGCTGCCAGTCCCCGACCACAAGCGCCATGTAGTTTTTTTCAACCAGTCTTTGACGAAACAACTCGTGCAGCTCGCGCAACGCACTTTTTCTTTTTGCGAGCACAAGGCAGCCGGAAGTCTCGCGGTCCAGGCGATGCACCAGCGACAGCTGTTTCAGATCGGGTCGCGAGGCGCGCAAGAGCTCGATTACGCCGTGGCTGATGCCGCTGCCGCCGTGTACCGCGACCCCTGAAGGTTTGTTGATGACGAGTAAGCGCTTGTCCTCGAAAATGGCGTTCTCCAGCATCTCCGCAGCGGGCCCCTCCGGGGCCGCCGGGCCCGGTGCGTTGACGCTTACCGGGGGCACGCGGACCTCATCGCCCACCACGAGCTTGTACTCGGCTTTGACGCGACCGCCATTTACCCTGACCTCACCGCGACGCAGAAGCCGATAGACCCTGCTTCTGGGAACGCCAGACAGCCTCGCCATCAGGAAATTATCGATCCGCTGGCCGGCCAGATCTTCGTCAATACCAATTTTTTGCACGCCAGTGCGTATGGATTTAGGCGTTTCTTCAGTCTTCACAATGACTTGTTTCACGTTGCCGGGGTGACCTGCTGTGTTATATTACCGACCTGCGAGTGAATGGGAACTCGATTCCATGCTCGCAGCAAGCGAATCACGCCGATTTAACCTCTGATTAGCCGTGATTTTTATTAATTCTCGGTCTCGCAAAAGCGCGGGGCCCAGTTTCACCTGGCAGCGAGCACGGCATACCGGCGAACGCTGAAGCGGCTTGGCCGCAGGGTAAGCATGATTGATTTTCCAACGGGTCGGATCGACATCGATCGGGCCTTTTCGAACTTGATAAGCCTGTTATTTGGCGGCGCTTTGCCTCGCCAGATTTCTACCGGCATCCCCTGCGCGGCCCCCTTGGCCACATCCCGCCCGCCTGTTTCGCTGCCCAAAAGCTATTGCAAAGTAGGGCATCATGAAAAGAATGTTGATAAACGCAACCCAGGAAGAGGAGTTGCGCATGGCGATGGTCGATGGCCAGCGCCTTTACGATCTGAACATAGAGTTACCGTCCGGCGAACGTAAGAAAGCCAATATTTACAAAGGCACTATCACGCGCATCGAGCCAAGCCTCGAGGCGGCGTTCGTCAACTATGGCGCCGAGCGCCATGGCTTCCTGCCATTAAAGGAAGTTTCCTCCGAGTACTTCATCTCTGACTCAGATAAGGGTGGCAAACCCGTTATCAAAGAGGTCCTCAAAGAGGGCCAGGACATCGTCGTCCAGATCGACAAGGAAGAGCGCGGCAACAAAGGCGCCGCCCTGACGACCTATGTCAGCCTTGCAGGGCGATTTATAGTCCTCAAACCGAACAAGTCGCGCTCGGGCGGCGTATCCAGGCGGATCATGGGTGACGAGAGGGATCTCGCTCGTGAATCACTGGCGGACATAGACGTGCCCAAGGACATGAGCGTCATACTTCGTACAGCCGGCATCGATCGCAGCGCCGAAGAACTCGCCTGGGATCTCGAGAATCTGCTCACCGTATGGGAAGCTATCAAGAAAGTCGTCGTCACGCGTCCCTCCCCGTTTCTGATTTACCGCGAGAGCAACGCCATCGTTCGCGCGTTGCGCGACTATCTCACCAACGAGATCGGCGAGATCCTGATTGACGATGAAGAGACCTTCAATGAGGCGCAGGAATTCATCGACCAGATCATGCCGCACAATCAGCGCAAGCTGAAACACTATACGGACGTGGTTCCGCTGTTCACCCGCTACCAGATCGAGACCCAGATCGAATCGGCTTTTGCACATTCGGTCACACTGCCCTCGGGTGGCAGCGTCGTTATCGACCACACCGAGGCACTGGTTTCTATCGACATAAACTCCGCAAGGGCGACCAAGGGCGGAGACATCGAAGCGACTGCATTAAGCACCAACCTCGAAGCCTCAGAGGAAATAGCGCGCCAACTGCGGCTCCGTGACCTTGGCGGGCTGATCGTCATCGACTTTATCGATATGGGCCCGCAGAGAAACCAGCGTGACGTGGAAAACCGTCTGCGTGAATCGGTGCGCATGGATCGTGCCCGCGTCCAGATCGGAAAAATCACACGATTCGGCCTGCTGGAGATGTCGCGACAGCGTCTGCGTCCATCGCTGGGTGAATCGAGCTACCTGACCTGCCCGCGATGTTCGGGCATTGGCAATATTCGCAGCGTCGAGTCGCTCGCCCTGGCAATTCTTCGCATCATCGGCGAGGAGGCGAGAAAGGAACGAACCTCCAAGGTGATTGCGCAATTGCCGGTCGAAGTGGCGACCTATCTGTTGAACGAAAAGCGTAACTGGGTTCAAAACCTCGAGTCGCGCGAAGACACACAAGTCGTCCTCGTCGCAAATCCTGCACTGGAAACGCCGCATTATCAGGTGCGGCGAGTCCGCGACGACCAGGTCGAGTTGCCCGAAAATGCCGGCATCAGTTATATGCTTGCGGACGTTGACGAGGAACCGGACGTTCCACAAACAATGCAGGATCGCAAAACTGCCGAGCCAGCGGCGATCGAGACCATTACACCAAGCACACCCGCGCCCAAGCGCAAGAAGAAACGGGGCCCGGGCTTGTTTGCATGGCTGGCAGGACTATTTGCTTCATCGCCCAAGCCTAAAAAAGGTAAGAAGCGACGTCCACAAAAGAGAACACGCAAGCAGTCTGATGGTCGAGGCCGCGGGCCGCAACGCGGACGCCGGCGCCCGGACCCGAAGAAATCGTCTGCGGGCAAGAAACCTGCCCGCAAGAAACAGCAACGCAAGAAAAAAAGCTCTGGCGAGGATTCCGGCCGCAAGCCGAAGGATGCGCGTAAGAACAAGCGAACAGATGCAAAACCGGAAAAGAAGTCGGAGGCGCGCGACGAAACCAGGGACGACAGTCGCAAGGAAGCGCGTGATGGCGCAAACAAAGACAATCGCAAGACCGGCAGTAAACGCCGTAGCCGCGGTGGACGCCGCCGCAGGCCCCGCGCAGACGAAAAGGCAACTGAACAGTCGACAGACAAGTCGGAAGCAACGGCATCGGCAGAAGAAACAAAGGTCGTACCTATAATCGCGGAGAGCCCTGTCGCGGACGACGCGGTATCTGTTGACAACAAGCAAACCCAGGCAGAACCGTATGACGCTACGCAGCCTGAATTGCCGGTTCTCGACTTCTCAATGGACGAACCTCCCGTAGACCCGACACCGGAGCCGAAGGCTGAGAGCAAAGCACCTTCCGTCGATAAGCCGGAAGCGAAACCTGCAAGCGACGACGTCAGTGAAAAAAAGGGAAAAGACAACGGTTCCGATAAGGAAAAGCCGGAAGGCAGACTGTTACCCTGGGAACCACCCGCTCAGACATCGGAGCCGGCAGAACAGGAGGCCGCTGACGACGATCAGCCCAAGCCGTAGCTAGCCGAATATTGCACGAGAGTCCGGGAATGTGGGCTTGAGATTGTTGAGTCTGACGCAGCTTTGGACTGAGAGCCATAGCGGGCTATGGCTCGAGGGAAGAGCCAGTCAGGCGCAACGAGATCCGGCCACAAACCGGACAGCCGCAGGCAACGACTAAGTGTTACGCCGGGGAACACTAATATGCGTATCACTTTCATACTATTGTTAATGATCTCGGGCGGTCTCGTACAATTTTCGGGTTAGGCCAGTCGGTGTTTTCGAACCAGCGTCTGAAGCAGATCCCAGGACGCTTCTTCGACGAGATCGAGTACACGCTCGAAGCCGGCGTCGCCGCCGTAGTAAGGATCGGGCACTTCCGTTTCGCGGCTCGCCTCGGCGAACTCCAGGAACAACATTACCTTTTCCTGGTGATGCTCCGGAGCATCGTTCTTGAGCATTGAGAGATTATCCTCGTCCATTGCGAGGATATAGTCGAAACGCTCGTAGTCCTCGCTGCTGACCCGGCGCGCGCGAATATTGTCCATTGGAAAGCCGCGGCGCTCGGCAGCGGCCCTTGCGCGCCGGTCCGGCGGTTCGTTAATGTGATATGCGTGAGTGCCTGCCGAGTCGACTGCAATGTCGGCATCCAAATCGGCGTCAATGACCAGTTTCCGAAAAACTCCTTCGGCGGTCGGCGAGCGACAGATGTTGCCCATGCAAACAAACAAGACCGATACTTTGCCGTTATCTTCAGTCACCTTAGCTACGTAGTGCCGCGGCACAATTCCTGTTGAGTAGGCGCACCTTCATCCGGGCTTTCAATGCCACGCGCATTCTTTAGTGCGTTTGCATACCACTCGAATTCATTCAAAAATTTTCCAATCCGTTGATCGTAAGACTGATCCAACGCATTACCGTCATCGTCAAACGCCTCTCCGATCTTCGGCACCGGAAAGGCGCTCGGGATGGTCGGCGTACCAAGTTCGGCGAGAACGGCCCGTAGTGTAATCAGCGCCCGCACACCGCCGAAGGACCCTGCAGAATAGGTAACGATGCCGCTCGGCTTATACAGGTATTCGCTTTGATAATGATCCAGAAGGTTCTTTAAAGCAGCGGGTTCACCATGGTTGTACTCTGCACTGACAATGATGAATCCGTCGGCATCTTTGAGAATCTGGCCGACTTTCTGCATCGCCTCCGGCGCCTGTCCTGGCTCGAATTCCTTGTACATCAGGTCCAGAAACGGAAGCTCGTACTCCAGAGGATCGACCAAAGTGACTGCATGTCCACGTGCTTCGAGATTCCTGACCATGAAACGGGCGGCCTTGATCCCCTGCCGACGTTCGCCGCGCACACTTCCGTAAATGACTGCAATATTCAGACTCATAGCAAGCTCTCGACCTCCGCCAGGTCTTCTTCCGTATCGACACCGGCCGGCGGCCGGCTGAGTGCCGTGGCAACTCTTATTCTGAGGCCGATCGAAAGTGCACGTAGCTGCTCCAGTTGCTCGCAGGCCTCGAGGTCCGAGCGTTCAGCAGCAACTATTTTTTTGAGGGTACCGCATCGATAGGCGTAAATTCCGTGGTGGTGCATTGCAGTTTGTACTGCAAGTTCGTCAGTTTTCTGATTCCTCGAAAAGGGAATAGCTGAGCGACTAAAGTAGATCGCGTTGCCATCCTCATCCCTAACGACTTTAACGACATTTGGATTCTCGTAGTCGGCGTTTGACGCAAGTGGCGACGCAAGTGTCGCCATATCGACGGAATCATCGTCCAGTAAGGATGCGCATTGGTTTATCAGCTCGGCGGGCATCATGGGCTCATCGCCCTGCAGGTTAATAACGATCTGGTCGTCCGGCCAATCTTGCAATTCGCTGACTTCGGCGAGTCGTTCCGTCCCGGAGCGATGATGGCTCGCCGTCATATGCGCCGATGCACCGAACTCGAGTGCAGCGTCGAATATGCGTTGATCGTCGGTTGCGATCATGACTTCCGTCGCATCGCTTTCCTTGCCCCGCTCGTACACGTGCTGCAGCATGGTTTTGCCCGCGATCTCGCGCAGCGGCTTGCCCGGGAGTCGCTCGGACGAGTAGCGCGCAGGAATTACGACAACAAAACTAGTCATTCGCTGAAAGCCGCTCCTGCAGTTCATCAAGCCAGTCCAGTGGTTGATCGACTTCAACCGTCACCGGAACATACCAACATTTTGCAACTGTAAAATCAGCACATTTGACGGCATCTTTCTCGGTCATCAGGACATCGAGATCATCATCGTACCGCAAATCTTTTTCGCGGAGTCTCGCGTGATCCGGAAAAGAATGTTCGATGACCTGCATGCCGTGTGACTCCAGAAACATGAAAAACCGGCCCGGGTTGCCGATTGCGGCCACAGCGTGCACTTCCCTGCCCGCAAATCTCGCCAACGGTAACTCCTCACTTTCGTCAAGGCTCCGGGCAGTCGTGCCTTTCAGGTAAAAGTCCGTCACCGGCAGGCCGTTCGGCAAGTTCTTTACGGCATGTTTGCTCCGCATGACACTCTTGTTGACGAGCGCACGATCAATCGTCTGAAGGCGAGATACCGGTTCCCGCAACGGCCCGGCGGGAAGCAACTGCCCGTTACCGAAGCCACGCGTGCCGTCTATGACCGCAATCTCATATTGTCGCGCCAGGCGATAGTGTTGCAGGCCGTCGTCCGCAATGACAACGTCAACACCCAGCATGCTCAGGTCTTGTGCTGCGCGGACACGATTCTGATGCACGACGACAGGACAGTCGCTGCGTTTCGCCATCAGGACAGCTTCGTCTCCAACTGTTTTGGGGTCGCTATCCGGTCCGACCTGCATTGGCTTTGGACCAACCGATCCACCATATCCCCTGCTAATGATACCGGGCTGCAAGCCACGTTCTTTCAGTTGCCGGGCCAACCAGATCGTCACCGGCGTCTTGCCAGTGCCACCAACGGTTATGTTTCCAACGACCACGACTGGCCGATTGATGCGCACGGTGGTGAATACGCCGCGTTCGTACAATCGTCGCCGCAAGAAGACGATGCCGGCAAAAATCCAGCTGAGCGGCAAAAATATCCAGTACCCAGCCGATCCCTCGTACCAGATTCGTTGGATGAAGCTGTCAGGTGTCGCCGTTTTGCTCATCGCTGAACTGCATGCGATACAGATTTGCGTAGAGACCATCGTGTTCAATGAGCTCTCGATGTGTGCCGGACTCCACGATGCTACCCTTGTCGAGCACAATAATGCGGTCCGCACCTTCCACGGTCGACAATCGATGCGCGATTACGAGCGTTGTACGGTCTTTCATCAATTGATGCAGCGCGTCCTGTATGTGGCGTTCGGATTGCGTATCGAGTGACGAAGTTGCCTCGTCAAGAATGAGCACTGGCGCATCTTTGAGGAGGGCCCTGCCAATCGCGATACGTTGTCTCTGTCCGCCAGACAGGAGTACCCCGCTATCGCCCACCATTGTCTCAAGACCCTCCGGCATATCTTTAATAAATTCAATGATATGTGCCGCCTCGGCAGCCTGCAGAAGATCGGCCCTCGACCGCTTCCTGAGTTGTCCGTAGGCGAGGTTGTTGGCAATCGTGTCATTGAACAGCACGACATCCTGCGTCACAAGGCTCAGATTGTCACGGAGGTTTTGCAGCGTGTATTCCTCGATCGGCGTATCGTCCAATAAGATGCTGCCTGCATCGACATCATAAAAGCGGGGGAGCAGGCTAACGAGGGTGGACTTTCCGCTGCCGGAGTGACCGACAATAGCAAGTGTCTTACCTGCTTCGACGCGCAATGACAAATCAGTGAGGATCGGTGCATTCTCCCTGCCGTACGAAAAACTAATGTTCTTGAACTCGACAGTGCCGTCGACTCGATCTTTGCGAAACGTGCCCGTATCGAGTTCATCATCTTCGTCGATGACGGCAAACAGGCTGTCGGCGGCCGTGATGCCACGTTGCAGCGAGGCATTCAGATTGGTCAGCCTTCTCAAAGGCTGCAACATCAGAATCATCGCACCGATGAAAGAGATGAATGTGCCAGGGCTTAATTGACCCATCGCCGCTTCCTTGCCGGCAACGTAGATCACGCCTGCTATGCCGAATGCAAACAGTACTTGCGTTACAGCGACGCCGAGTGAACGGGCTCCAATCAGCTTCATGTTTTGTTTGCGGTTACTCTCATCAGCCTCGACGATGCGGTTCTTCTCGTAGTCGTGGCCACCGAACACCTTGACGACCCGATTGCCTCTCAGAACTTCTTCGGATACCCGAGTCACATCGCCTATGGAATCCTGGATGCGCCCGCTATAGCGCCTGAAGGCCTTGCTCAGTATGCGAACCACTATCGCAATTAGCGGAACGACAATCGCAACGAACGCCGTTAGTCGAACGCTGTGCCAGAGCATGACGCCGGTACACGCAACAACCGTCAACAAGTCTCGAACCATGACCGTTATTACATTTGCGCCAGCTTCCGCGACCATCTCGGCGTTGTAGGTCATTCGGGATAGCAGCGGACCAATGGATTGCGATTCAAAGAACCGTGTCGGCAACGTCAGAAACTTGCCGAATACGTCCCGTCGCAATGAACTGATCACAGAGCGGCCGATCCAGCCGAGACAATACTCGGACGTGTACCCCGCCACGCCTCTCAGTATGAAAATGCCGATGAACGCCCATGGCATCCAGCGCGCCGTTTCGAGGTTGTGCTCGACAAGCGTCTGATCGGTCAGCGGTTTCAGGAGGATGATCAGGGTCGCCTCGACCCCGGCGGCCGCGGTCATCGCAACAACGGCTGCGATGGCCATTACCCAGTACGGGACCACGTATCGCCACAGGCGACGGTACACCTCTACCAGATGCGGATCGAGTTTTGCGATCACTGCTCGGTCGGATCGTTGACTGTGGCGATACTGATTTTCACGAAACCGAGTTTGCCCGCAACGTCCATTGCGGTGACAACATGCTGGTGCCGCGCATTAGCATCGGCGCTGATGGTTAATGGCAATTTCGTGTTACCGCCGGAGATTCTTTGCAAAGCATTTCTGATCGTTTCGGGTCTACTGTTAATGAGCTCGCGCCCGTTGATCAGATAAGCACCCTGCTCCGTGATCATGATATCGATCTGCTCCGGTATTTCTTCAACGATTGACGCGCTTTCGGCATCGGGGAGGCGAATCGAGATCTGCGATTGCTTGACGAAACTCGTGGAAACCATGAAGAAAATAAGTAGCAACAAGACGACATCGATCAGCGACGTCAGGTTCACTTCCGGTTCTGGCCGCGCGCGAACTCGCAGGTTCATTTCTTTTTCTTCTTCTTGGAAGTCGCCTGGCGGCGATGCAGCGCCTCGACAAGTTTGATCGCTTCCTTCTCCATGCTGACCACTAGAGTTTCGACGCGATTGCTGTAATAGCGATAACCGATCAGAGCAGGAATGGCGACGGTCAATCCTGCCGCCGTTGTGATCAATGCCTCGGAGATACCGCCGGCCAGGAGGGCCGGATTGCCGACGCCACCCGTTGTTATCTGCGTGAATACCTTGACCATGCCAATGACAGTGCCGAGGAGTCCAAGCAGCGGCGAAATCGCCGCAATCGTGCCGAGTGTGTCCAGGTATCGCTCGAGTTCATGAACGACATGACGGCCGGTGTCCTCAATGCTGTCTTTCATGATGGCCCGCTCGCGGTCCCGATTGATAAGGCCGGCAGCAAGGATTTGGCCGAGCGCGGAGCCCTGGTACAGGGTCTGGATCTGATCCTGATCGAGATGGTCTCTTTTGACCCAGGCCCATACCTTGCTGGTCAGGTCTTCCGGAATCACCCGCTTTTCCTTCAGGGTCCAGAATCGCTCAAGAATGATGCCCATTGCGATGATCGCGCAAAGAATAATCGGCGCCATCAACCAGCCGCCAGCTTTAACGATATCAACCATATATCGTGACTCTGGGAAAAATCGAAATATACAGTGGCCAGCCCAAAATTGCCTCTTCGATGTTAGGCCGAAGGTCTCGTCAGCCTAGTTCCAGAACTTACGGGAATCCTGCCTGTGCAAGCCCAGACGGCGCATGCCGGTATCGTGACAGATCCGGTAAGCAATGGCGCCTGACGTCGCAGTATTCAGCACCTCGGCGCCAGCGCTGGTCCACGCATTGACGATGTCCTCCTTCGGGAATCCCCAACGATTGTCGAGGCCGGCAGAAACGATGGCCACTTTCGGTCGAATGGTGCTGATAAACAGCTCACTCGATGAGGTGCGGCTGCCGTGGTGCGGAATCAGTACGATGTCTGCCTGTGACAAGGTGCCATTTCGGGTCAGTAAGTTTTCTACAGGCGACTCTATGTCACCCGTCAGAACGACCGTGTGCTGCGCAACGCGGACCTCCATCACACAGGATGCGTTGTTGCCCTCCCAGCGGCCGAGCTCGGATGGATGAATGATCGCGAAGTCGATGCCATCCCAATGCCAGCGTTTGCTCGCCTGACAGGGACTTTGTGGCACGTTGATGTCGTCCAGTGGTTCGCCGCTCATCAGCGTCTTTATATCGATTTCCTCGGTCAGCGACCGGACGCCGCCGGCATGATCCTGATCTGCATGACTGATTACACCCAGCTCGACCGATCTGACGCCTTTGCTTCTCAGAAACGGGGCGACTACGAGTCGACCGGTATCGGCGCCTCCGCGAAACGACGGACCGGCATCAAACACAGCTGTGTGCCGGTGCGTCCGCAAGACCAGAGCGAGTCCCTGGCCGACATCCAGCACATGAAGATCGACACAATCCAGCGGCGGCGGTGGAGGTCGGTACAGAACGGCTGCAAGTGCGGCAAGGAGACCAAGATTGCGGCCCGGCCACCCCGGAGGCAGCAGTGTCCAGAGCGATGCGAACAAGAATACGACTACGAAAAGCCCCTCGGGCCGTGCGATGTGAAAGTCTGCGTATGGAAAGTCCGCAGCATGACCAACGATCCAGAGGACGACACGGATACTCCAATGCGCGATGTCCAGCGCAAAGTTGCCTGCCGCCTGGAATGGCCCACCCAGTATCAGCCCGAGCAGACATGCGGGAACCGTAAGGAAATTGAAGATGGGCAGCGCAAACAAATTTACTATTGGCGCGACCACAGCGACTCGATTGAACAACAGCGCGGTGAGCGGGAAGAGCCCGAATAACAGGGCCAGTTGAGTCGAAGAAAGGCGACGCAAGCCGTTCAGTACCGTAGCAGACACGCGATTGTCGATTGCGACGGGCGTTATTCGCGTAACACGGAGATGCCAGAACAGTATTGCTACGGCAGCGAAAGACAATTTGAATCCGGGTGCCAGGATCGCAAGTGGATCGGACAGCAGAATCAAGAAACCACACACGCTAAGCAGACGAACAGCTGGAAGTTGGCGGCGCAGAAGGCCTGCCAGGACCAGGAATGCGGTCATCAGCAAAGCTCGTCGGGCCGGCACCGCAAAACCCGATAACTCTGCATAGGCAAGCGCGGCGACTGCCGCAAAGATCGCCGCCCAGTCCCTGATGTTGTTGCTGCTGCAAATCAAGGCCAGCACGATCCAGCTGAGAAAAAACGTGCCGCCGGCAGCAAGACCGATATGGAGCCCTGAAATCGCCATCAGGTGACTCGTTCCGGTTGCTGCATAACGTCGCCATTGCTTACGCGTAATCGACTGCCTGGCACCCACGGCCACTGCCATCAGGACGGCCGATGCATCGTCGTCGGGCAACTGCGCGCGAACGCGTGCAACGAATTGCTGACGTAGCCGGGATATGCGGTCGACCGGATAATCGCTCTGCCGAATGTTTTTGGGGCCATTCACGACGTAGCCCGTCGCTCCGACTCCCTGGCGAAATAACCAGCCCTCGTAGTCAAAACCGCCCGGATTCGAGAAGCCGCGCGGCCGGCGCAGCCGCACCTTGAGCTTCCATGTCTCCCCAAGCTTCGGTCGCGACGGCGCCTCAAACCAGCTCAACCTGAGTTGCCGTGGCAGATCGTCGCGACCGAGAGTGCTCACCCGGAAACTCAGGGAAACACCATTGTCCTTTGGAAAGTGGCTAATGCGTGCGGTAATTTGGATGGTCTTGCCACCGAACCCCGGATCCAGCCGGTCGTCGATGACGGCATGCGACGCGTACGCGAGGACAACAAACCCTGCCAGGAAGGCCCCCGCAAGCCGAACCCGGGCGACGATGCAAGCAGTAAGGGACAATGCCGTGAGGACAGCGAGCATGCCGGTGCCTGGCAGCTCGCCGAAACCTTGCAATGCATAGGCGCCTGCCAGCGCACACAAGCAAAACAATGCCATACTCCGCTTCCCTGCGGTTTCTCGTTATGATGCCGTCCTTCATCGAATCGGAATCAGCAACGGATGCCAAGGCGATTTTTTAGGAAATTCAGCTTCAAACGCCACAGACTCAGCCAACAGTGGTATCTGAGTCCGGTTCGACACCTGCTCCATGATCCTGCTTACTGGGGCATTCGGCGAAAGACCGTCGTTCCGGGATTTGCGCTCGGCCTGTTTGTCGCATTCACGCCGATCCCGGCTCACACGCTCATGGCAGTAGTTTTAGCGCTTGTCCTCAAGGTCAATATTCCGGCGACCATCATCGGGACTTTGCTGACGAATCCATTAACGCTGGTGCCGATTTTCCTGCTCGCGTACCGCATCGGTTCGTTTCTGCTGGGCGTCGAACCGCAGCCATTTGCGCCGGAACTGACCATTGAATGGTTTACCCACGGTTTTCTCAATGTCTGGCAGCCACTGCTGCTCGGGTCCCTCCTGTGCGGAGTTTTAGCAGCCTTAATCGGTTATATCGGGCTCGACCTGCTGTGGCGGGCATCGCTTGCCGATTACCTGGCGGCTCGCCGCCGTCGAAATTCGTCCGAATAGATAACCTGGAAGCGCGACCGAGTCGCGTACTCCTGATCAATTCAGCTTTACAATTGGTGACCTACTCGGCCGACAGGTGGCGCTTATGGCATCAGGTGATCAACTGATACTCGCGGGGTTCACGGTAGCGGGTGGTGCATTCGTGACAGTGTTGCTTTTTTACTTTCGACTGAGACACTACGTATCGAAGGACAAGTTGCATGCCGTTGAGGATGTTTCACAGCTTTGGAAATATGGTGTTCCGCCAAGAATAGCGCTCAACGAAAAGGGGCTTCGACAGCACCAATATGGCAAAGTGTCACTGGTTATCTTGCTGATAGCCGCGGGCATAACAGCTATTATGGCGACGTTCAGGTTGCCGTCTCCACCGATTATCTTGCCCGCGATCTTATACGGATCGTTTTTGGCAACGGCGTTTTTCGATTCTCGATTAATTCACCATGTATCAAGCGAAAATGTGCGTTCCGTCGAGGACGTTTCACGGCTTTGGATTGTCGGTGTGCCGCCGAAGACAGTCCTTAACAAGAAGGGGCTTCGGCTGTACCGATATACGAGGGTAGCAGCTGCCATATTTTTCACAGGAATAGGCATCGTGTTTTTGGGAATAATCGTGTATGGAATTCCTGTTCCCCAGGAGATGTGGTTGGGTGCGTTTCCCTGATTCACATTTTGTTTGCCGCATATACCTGTATGCGCGGGTTTCTTTGTCCCCTTCAACGTTCGCTTTTGGCCGTTAGCGGACATGGAAACCAATTGACATGCGAGGCTAATTTTCGGCGTATTTGCTATCTATGTGATCCGCAAACTCAGGCTTATATCTTGATCTACACTTAATCCACCATTCCTTAGGGAGACCATCCGTCACAAAATCAGACAAATACTTATCCCAGTCGCGCCAATCGATGAAGGCCAAGGATCCGCTTTTGTACTGGGTCCAGGCGATCTCCAACAAGCCAAGATACCGTTCCTGTAACGCCACATACTGAATTTTCTCGACGTCTGACAGAGCTTCCTTTTGTTCCATTTTGAGGAGCATGGTCGCTAACCCAACGTCTCGAGATAGGTCACCCGCAATTTGTGCATCAAGCTGATACAAGAAATTAGAATTGGCTGTTTCCATTTCGTCCGTATTCCGCTTGATGCTATACGCTACGAGCAGGAGAGAAAAAACAACGGCGACGGTGGCAACTATCTCGGCTAAAGCAGCCCAGCCTGACAGATCAAGCATACCCATCTGAACTCCTTTCTAGTTCCAGGACGTCCAGAGCATATATCGGGTGCATTAGCCCGGCTAGCCCCGTTCGTCCGCTCCTGGCCAAAAGCGGACTGTCATTTCACTGATTTCGCGTTGTCTAAACGTCCGCTTTACCCCCGAAAGCGGACATTCGGCTAGTATTGGCCGTAATGACCGCTAACGACCCAAAGCGGACATTCCACACAACGCTTCCTAGACTGACTCTAACGCCTGTTAGGTACTTCTCCGGATTGATCCGATCTTCCTATTGCCAGATAAAGCTCGGACATAACCGACAAAAGCAAACCTGACAAAAGTCAGCGACGCAAAGCCACGGGTCCTCGCCTCCTATCAGACGCCTTCTGCGACGCCTCCTGGGACCCAAAGATCGCCGGGCTGCCGAGCCGCGTATCCGTATCGCTACAAGGATGAAAGCCATGAAAGCCCCAAACTGCACATTCTTACTTCATCTTGTCTTCGGTGTATTTCTAGCAGCGTCATTTCCTGCTTTTTCTGCAATTTTCCCGGTTATCCCAAGTGGTGACATATCCGGCGTGACTGACCAGGCTACCATTAAGGTTGCCCTTGAGGCGGCCAAGAATGGCGGCACAGTTGAACTCGCAGCAGGCACGTTCTACTTGCATAAAAGCATTGTTGTGTTCGAGTTTAGCGGGACATTCAAGGGAGCAGGAAAAGCATTAACGACCGTGCGCACTGCACCTGGAATCAACTTTGACCTAAGTGAATCAGTACAAACTTTTCCGCCTCCGTTCGCATACCTGGGTGCCAGTATGTTTTCTTTCCCATACAACCCCAGCAACGAAGCACGAACCTTTGTAATGTCGGACATGAAAATTGTTGTAAGCGAACCCGGTGTCGATTCGCCATTAGATGGATATGAAGATTTTCGTCTTTCCTACCTATTGAATACGATGCACGCAGTTGCCGTTGTTAATGTAGACGTAGTATCGATACTCATCGGACAACCGTATAGCACTATCAACTTGGACGCTACTGTAGAGCACTTGGAGATAGAAGGAATACAAAACCCAAAGTTTCGCGGGTTCTGGGACGAGTTTCTATTTGATACTGACAACAGCATATTTGATGGGGTATTCATACAGGGCCCGTCGGTTGGAAAGGCAGAAGCATTAGACGTTGAGGTCGTGAATGCAGATATAGGCATCGCTCTTTCGGACAATGATGAAGCGCTGATTGAAAGTTGTGTTGTGCAAAACGCAGTTTTTGGAATCGAAAACTGGTTCAACGCCAACGACCTGATCGAAGCAAATAGCATTTCCGGCGATGGCTTTGTAGCAATGGGTGTAGTGACATCTACAAATGTTGATATAAGCAACAACTTTGTCATCGGAAACTGGGTATACGGCATCAATCCATGGCTTGGCTCCAACGACTGCACGATTACTGGCAATCTCCTGGGAGAAACTAAAGTTGGGCAGAAGCTCGGTATGAGTTCAATATTTGGGGCAATATCCGTTGAGCAGAGCGACAGTTGCACGGTCACTGACAACAAGTTTGTAAATGTGAGCAGCCCTGGCCTGGGAGCAGTGTGGGTCTCTGGCCAGTTCAACAGAGTCGAGGATAATGACTATACGGAGAGTGGCTTGCCTGGCTGGAATGCTGGTCCTGGCGCAATAATGTTGGCCCGGTTCATGGGAAACACCTTTGATCGTGGCTCCATCAAGAACCATGTCTTCGAGACTCAGTACCCCGCAGGGACAGATGTCTGTGAACAGGTTCAGGGCATACAAGGTAACAATGTACAGGCATTGACTGGTGGTGCGGTGACAGGAATCAACCAGGGAATGTGTTCGGCAGTGCTTGCCCTTGAAATATTCAACGAATCAAACGCTAGTCTATTACAACAGATGGCGGAAATGCAGGTGCAAAGGGAGGAAGCCTGGGGTAGGTCTCGGCGAGCACACTAAGATCGCATTGTTAGTCTGAGTTGATGAGGTCCGCTTATGGCCGAAAGCGGACGTTAATTTCACGCTTTTTCCAATGGTCTGAACGTCCGCTTTCGGGAAAAGCAGACGTTCAGATTTTGATTTTGAAATTTCGTTGCGGAACGGCCGGTATGCGTCTGATGGCGGCCAGTCAGGTGATACGTTGATGAGAGGCCGCTACCGACCCAAAGTGGACTTCGTAAAGTGGCGTCGGCGGGACAATAATAATCACTAATTTGCCTCTACCCGATGATCGATACCAAGTGAGTCGTCGATATTCTGATGGACCTTGTCGAATTGTGTGCTCCACGGCGCCAGCCCGTCCCTGATGTAAGCGTCGTATCCGTCGGCATTGGCGCTCCATTGGTTCAGAAAGGCCTGGCTTGCCCACATCCCGGCTAGATCACACGCTGCGCGAAACCTGATTTCGCCATCATCGACATCATAGTATGAGGTCAACTGCATGAGTTCAGGATAGGTGGACGGCAAGTAGGTGAACGATGACTGGGCAGACTGTACCGAAATCATAGTTGCCAGTGCCCCGCGCGTTTGCTCCAGACTAATCAGTGCGCTTCTCAAATCCGCGTCTTGAATAATTCCGAGTCGACCTATACCCACCAATTCGTCAAGTGCAGGCAGGCTTGGGGCACTAATATTGAAAAAGTTCGTCGAGCAGATGGTTACGCATTCTTGCTCTGTCAGAGTGACCCTGTCGGTGCGCCTGAACAGGATGTCGTTGACGTCGATGACGTTCTGTAGACGATCCAGCCTCCTTTTACGTACCCGGCTGCTGAGTTCCTCAGCAAGCAATACGTCGATATGTAGCCGCTGCAAGATTTCCTTTTCGTCGTTTCTGTCCTTACGCACCGTATTCCAGTCATCGACCTGAAGGCCAATGAAAATACCAACAACGACTACCAGCACTTCAATAACAACGATGAACCAATTCTGCTCAGCAATCGCCTCGCTCAGTCGACGCATGATCATACGACTCTCCATCTGGCTGCACTGGAAGCATAATCATTGAGCACTGCCGTACACAAGCAGTTACCACGACAGGCGAATCAAATAATCAGATCAAGGCGCGCGGGAATAATCGGGCTTTCTGCGAGTATCCGTGAATCCGAACTAACTTGACGAGCGCAGCTTGCCATCCTCCAGGATCATGATCCTGTCCATGCGCTCTGCAATCGAGTGATCGTGTGTGACGATCACAAGGCTGGTCTCCAGCTCACGGTTGAGTTCCAGCATCAGCTGAAGAACGTGCTCGCCGTTGCCGGCGTCGAGGTTACCGGTTGGTTCGTCTGCCAGTACCAGCTTCGGTCTCGTGATCAGTGCACGTGCGACTGCAGCCCGCTGCCGTTCGCCGCCGGACAACTCGCCCGGCTTATGTGTCAGTCTTTCTCCGAGTCCAACGCGTTCGAGCAATGATTGTGCCTGCTCCAGCGCTGCCTCTTTGCCGATGCGTCGAATCATAAGTGGCATCGCGACATTTTCGGCGGCCGAGAACTCGGGCAGAAGGTGGTGAAACTGATAAACGAAGCCGAGATATCGGTTTCTCAGGTTTCCCTTGCCGATTTCGCTCATCTCGTGCATGGCTTGCCCGGCCACCAGAACCTCGCCGGAGGTAGGCGCGTCGAGGCCGCCCATGATCTGCAGCAAAGTCGTCTTGCCGGAGCCCGAGGCGCCGATGATCGCCATGCGTTCGGCGGATTCAATCGCCAGATCGACGCCGCTCAAGACTTCGAGTGTTGATCCTCCCTCATCGAAACGCCGCACGATCGAGCGGCACTGCAGAACCGGTTTACTCATAACGCAACGCCTCGGCCGGCATAGTGCGCGCACCGCGCCAGGCCGGGTATATCGTCGATACCAGCGCAAGAGCCAGCGCAATGGCACCGATTCTTGTTACGTCCGCCATTCTGAGGTCGGCCGGCAGATCGCTGATGAAGTACACGTCAGCGGCAAGAAATTTGATGCCGAATGCCGATTCCATGAATGAAACGATCGTTTCGAGGTTCAGTGTCAGTGCCACGCCGAGCGCGATGCCGGCTAATGTGCCGACGACACCGATGATGCTTCCCTGGGTCATGAATATTTTCAGTATCGTGGACGGGTTGGCACCCACCGTTCTGAGAATCGCGATGTCTGATTGTTTGTCCTTCACTACCATGACCAGGGTCGAAACGATATTGAACGCCGCCACTGCGACAACGAGCAGCAAAATGACGAACAAAATCGATTTGGTAATCTGTATCGAGCGGAAGAAGTTTACGTGGCTGCGGGTCCAGTCGCTAACCAGCACCGGATCGCCCATATCCAGCGCGACCTCGCGAACGATCGCCGACGCGCTATAGATGTCATTTACAGCAAGCCGTATTCCGCTGACCGTATCTCCCTTGCGATAAAGTCGTTGCGCGTCCGCGAGATGAATAAACGCCAGGCGACGATCGAACTCGTACATGCCGACACGGTAGATTCCACTTACCGCGAAACGCCTGGTTCTTGGAATGACGCCGGCAGGCGTAACAATGCCCTCGGCCAGGATAATCGATACCTTATCGCCGATGTCCGCACGCAAAACTTTCGCCAGTTCCTCGCCGAGCACGATCGAAAACTTGCGATCCTCGAGGCTCGACAGGCTGCCACTCGTAACGACGCCGGATACGCCAGACACGTCGTCCTCCAGCGCCGGATCGATGCCGCGCAATTGAATGCCGCTGAGCTGTTCTCCATGCACTATCAATGCCTGGCCATCGATGAAAGGCGCAGCGGCCCTTACGCGCCGGTTGGCGACGGCGCCGGCCACTTTGGCTTGCCAGTCCGGCAGTCCTTCACGTGGATCCTCGATGACCGCGTGCGCGGACATCAGAAGCAAACGGTCCTTGAGTTCCCGCTCGAAACCGTTCACGACCGATAGCACGATTATCAATACGGCGACCGCGATTGCGATCCCCAGCATCGATATCGCCGAAATCAGGGATACGAATCGATTGCTGGCGCGCGCTCGCACATATCGTGACCCCATCCATATCTCGAACGAATGCAACATCACACTACTCGTATCGGAGTGCCATGGACGGATTGACGTGCGCCGCGCGGCGCGCCGGATAAAGTGTGGCGAGGGACGTCAGAACAAATGCGGCGATACCGATCGCGGCAACATCGAATAACTCGATCTCGGACGGAATGTCGGTCACGTAGTAAACGTCACCCGGCATGATCTGGAAGCCGAACATCTGCTCAAGCCAGGGTACGATTGTCGGCACGTTCAACGCGAATACGACGCCAAAGATGACGCCGAGCAGAACGCCGAGCCAACCTATGATCGCGCCCTGAATAAAGAACACTCGAACCACGCCGTTCGGTCCCATGCCGAGGGTTCGCAAAATAGCAATTGCGCCGGTCTTGTCTGTTACCACCATGACCAGGCTCGCGACGATGTTGAAAGCTGCCACACCGATGATCAGGGACAGGAGCAGAGACATCATCATCTTCTCGAGGCGAATCGCCCGGAAGTAACTGGCGTTCTGCACCGTCCAGTCGCTCGCGATTACTTTGGATCCGAGCCGCTTTTGCAATGAACTCGCGATGGCGGGCGCCGCCATCACATCGTCCGCACGAAAACGAATGCCCGAGACGCTGTCACCGAACGACATCATTCTTGCTGCATCGTCCGCGTGCACCAGTGCAAGCATCGCGTCATGATCCTGCAAGCCTGCCTCGAAAACGGCGCGCACCACGAAACGTTCGAGTACCGGTTCGAGAGTGCCGTCGCCTGTCGCCTTCGGAATCAGCAGTACGACGCCATCACCGATTCGAATGCTGAGATCCATGGCCAGGAGCCGGCCGAGGACAATACTCTTCATGCCGGGCCCGAGCACGCCAAGATTGCCTTCGACGAATTGAATGGTGGTGCCAGACACATCTTTTTCGAGATCAGGCAATACGCCGCTGACGAATACTGCTTGCAGCGTGCCTCCGGACCGAATCATTCCTTCCATTTCAATGACCGGCGCCGCTGCAACGACCCCGGACTCGCTGATCACCTCTTGCCGAAATGAGCGCCAGCCATCCAGCCTGCCGTCCGGTCCGGAAAGCTGGCCGTGCGCCGTCATGCTGACCAGGCGATCTCGCAGCTCACTTTCGAAGCCGTTCATTACGGACAGGATCACGATCAATGCCGCAACGCCCAGGGCAATACCGGCCAGCGAGATCGAGGTGATAAAGGAAACGAATCGCGTGCGGCGTTTGGCGCGGAGGTAGCGGAGGCCCAGGAACAGTTCTACCGGATCGATCATCGTCGGCATTAGAACACATTATGCGGGCGGGAATGGAAATGTGACGTGGTTCGCAGTTACGTGATCCTGCATTACGAAATGCCGGCAAGCTGTTGAAATAGCTGTTTTTTGACTAGCTGACGAGTGCTATAGTCGGCCGGTAGTTCACTGGAGAGTCTGAGATGGTCAAGGTTCGAGCACAGTCAATTCTCGCTTGCGGTTTGCTCCTTGCAGGTGGTCTTTTTGTCGGCATCAGTTCTGCCGAACAGCTGTCGATGGGCGGCACCGAGGAGCGCGACAATCGTGCCGATCCTATAGCCTATGACGCATCCGCCCGACCGACCCGTGGCATGACGCAGACAGGTGTCGAAGCCAGGTACGGCGCACCACAGTCATCAACAGCTGCTGTCGGCGACCCACCCATTTCGAAATGGGAATATGAGAAATTCGTCGTCTTTTTCGAGTATGACCGGGTCATCCACGCCGTATTGAAACGCTAGCCGACTATTCCATAGCCTCCCCGGATGCAGCACAGTCTGTGAGATAATCGCGGGTCGTTTTTCGGACCCGATATCTCTTGGCTCGCGACTCCTCACTGTTCTCTTCGCATATTCAGCTGCCGGTGCCCGGTCAGAGCACCGAATGGGGCCGTTTGATCGGCGCCAGCGCCGCGCTTGCTGCGCTGGAACTTGGTGTTGAATCGAATCGACCGGTCCTGGTGCTCGCCAGCGATCCACGTCACGCGGACCAGCTCGAGGCAGAAATTCGCTTTTTCGCGGGCGATGGGATTCCGGTATCGCATTTTGTAGAGTGGGAGACCCTGCCCTACGACAGCTTCTCACCACACCAGGACATAATTTCCCGAAGACTCCAGGTGCTGTCGGAACTGCCGGAACAGAACAGCGGCATCGTTATCGCCTCGGTGCCGAGTCTGTTGCAGCGTTTACCGCCAATCGATTACGTCGCGGCAAGATCGCTCACGCTCATCAGAGGCCAGATCCTCGAACGGCAGGAGTTCGTCGACAAACTTACGTCGTCGGGCTATTTACGCGTCCCGCAGGTCGACGAGCATGGAGAGTTCGCGATCCGCGGATCTTTGCTCGATATTTTCCCGATGGGATCGACGGCGCCACTTCGCATCGATTTCTTCGATGACGAGATCGAGTCCTTGCGATTTTTCGATCCGGAAAGCCAGTTGTCGGGAGATACCGTCGAAGACGTTCATATATTGCCGGCCCGGGAGATACCGTTCGACTCTGCAAGCGTAAAGAAATTCCGCGAGAACTATCGAGAGCGATTCGAAGGCCAGCCGTCACGGTCCCGTGTGTACCGGGAGGTATCGGACGGCATTGCCCACGGAGGCATCGAGTATTTCTTGCCGTTGTTCTTTGAAGCGACTGCGAACCTGCTCGATTACCTGCCCGACGGCGCAATCCTTTTCATTCCCGCAGACCACTCGGAAATCCTCGATAAAGCCCGGCAGGAGATCTGCGAAAGATACGAGCTGTGCAGTCTGGACCCGGAACGTCCGGTCTTAAGCCCGGAAGAAAGTTTTTTCGCTCCGGATGAAGTGGGCGAAAAAATTGCAGCTATTGGCAGTGTCTCCTATTCGTCGCAGTCACTTCGTGATTCCGACAATTCGTTGAACCTGCCTGCCAAACTGCCGCCCGCGATGCGTATCGAGGCCAGGTACGAGGACGCGGCACGGGCCCTTGTCGAGTTTCTTGATTCACACCGTGGCCGGGTCTTGTTTACCGCCGACTCCGCAGGGAGGCGAGAACATATCTATGAAATGCTGACTGCTCGCGGACTCGATATTTTCCGGGTCGAGGGATGGCAGGCATTTCTGACCGGCGATCAGAAGTTAGCGATCACCGTGGCGCCGATCGATACGGGCGTGTTACTGACCGACGCCGGAATCGCGATAATAGGCGAGCAGCAGCTGTTCGGCGAAAAGCCGCGCCAGCGCAGCAGCCGGCGCCGTGCCGAGCGCGATCCCGAGAACATCATCCGGCAACTCAACGATCTCGAGGAGGGATCACCTGTCGTCCATTCGGAATATGGCGTCGGCCGCTACCTCGGCCTGACGACACTGGAGACCGGCGGTGTGCTCGGCGAATTCTTAAGCCTGGAGTATGCGGGCGGCGACAAGCTATATGTACCGGTCCATTCCCTGGATCTCATATCCCGTTACACGGGCGCTTCTGCGGAGAACGCACCACTGCACCGCCTCGGCAGCGAGCAGTGGACCAAAGCACGGGCGCGCGCGATAAAGAAGATTCGCGACGTTGCCGCAGAATTGCTGGATATATATGCACGGCGGGCAGCCAGGCCGGGGCACCCGTTTCACTGGTCCGAGGCCGAATACAGGGCATTCGAGGACGGTTTTCCTTTTGAACCCACCGAGGACCAGACGCGAACCATCGACGAGGTGCTGGACGACCTGGCATCCGACAAGCCCATGGATCGCGTTGTCTGCGGCGATGTGGGCTTCGGCAAGACCGAGGTAGCCCTGCGTGCCTCCTTCGCCGCGGTCCACGGCGGCAAACAGGTCGCCATCCTCGTGCCGACGACTCTGCTGGCACAGCAGCATGGCCAGACGTTCAATGACCGATTCGCGGACTGGCCGGTGCGGGTGGAGATCCTTTCCCGGTTTCGAACGGCAAAAGATGCCAAAGATGTCATCGCCGGGTTGCGGAAGGGAACCGTCGATATCGTAATCGGGACGCACCGGCTGTTGCATCACACCAAAGATTTCAGCGACGTCGGGCTAGTGATCATCGACGAGGAACACCGCTTCGGCGTCCGCCACAAAGAAGCCATAAAGTCGCTGAGGAGCGAGGTCGACGTGCTGACGCTGACGGCGACGCCGATTCCAAGAACGTTGAATATGGCGCTCGGCGGCTTGCGAGACATGTCCCTGATCACAACGCCACCTGCCGACAGACTAGCCGTCAAGACCTTTGTCAGCGAGTGGAACGATGTCGTAATCCGCGAGGCTTGTCTTCGCGAGATAAAGCGCGGCGGCCAGGTCTATTTTATTCACAACCGCGTCGAGGACATCGCAACGGTTGAGGAGCGACTGACGGATCTCGTGCCTGAAGCAATGATAAGGACCGGTCACGGGCAAATGCCGGAACGAGAACTCGAGCACGTCATGCTCGACTTCTATCACCGTCGCTTCAATGTCCTTTTGTGTACGACGATCGTTGAAAGTGGCCTCGATGTGCCGACAGCAAATACGATCATAATCAATCGCGCCGATCGTTTCGGTCTGGCCCAGCTACATCAGCTACGCGGCCGTGTCGGGCGATCGCACCACCGTGCTTATGCGTATCTTGTTGCACCGCCCAGGGCTGTGATGACGGCTGACGCGATCAAGCGGCTGGAGGCTATCGATTCACTGGATGACCTGGGTGCCGGCTTCGTGTTGGCTACGCACGATCTCGAGATCCGTGGTGCCGGCGAATTACTCGGGGATACCCAGAGCGGCCAAATCCAGGAAATCGGATTCTCGCTGTACACGGAGTTGTTGGGGCGCGCCGTCGAGTCCTTGCAGGGAGGCAAAGAGCCCGATCTCGCCGGGCCCCTGAATGCAGGTATCGACATCAACCTTCATCTTCCAGCATTGCTCCCGGATGACTACATGCCTGATGTGCACTTGCGGCTGATTCTATATAAGCGCATCGCGAGCGCCGATTCCAGGGAGCAATTGAAGGATCTGCAGGTCGAACTTATAGACCGGTTTGGCCTGTTGCCGGAGGCCGCCAGAAACCTCATGAGAATCGCTGCGATCAAGCAAGACGCCATGATGCTCGGGATCGAGAAGATCGACGTATCGGAGGCCGGTGGCTACATTCAATTTGGTGGCCAAAGTCGCGCTGATCCCGTTTCGCTGGTACAACTCGTGCAGGAAGATGGCCAGACCTATCGGCTGCAGAGCGCTCATCGCCTGCAATTTCGGGCAGAATTGAGCGATGCGATACAGCGATTTAAATTTATCGAGGAACTGCTTACACTGCTTGTCGCCAAGCCCGATGCAGACGCGCAACGGGCAATGGCCAGTTAGCCTGTAGTTTGCACGAGATCCGGCCACAGGCCCGACTCTTGTGCAATCTACAGACCAAAGGATACTGATGCGTACTTCTTTTCTCGTCCTGACAGCTGCACTTGCCGGCCTGGCTACACAGGCGGCGGCCCAGGATAATACAGAGCCCACGCCGGAGGAAGAAACCGAAGAGGTCGTCGAACCGATCAAGCGATATACGGTCGAGTTGATTGTGTATGCCTATGGCGAAGGCGTTTCCGCCGGCACCGAGATTTGGCTGCCGGAGACATCGGAAATCAGTGAAACGCAGGAGGCAGTGCCCGACAGGTTTTTTCCGACGCGTCCCCCGAAGTACCGGGATTCGGACGATGAACTCGCAGAAATCGAAGTACCGGCGATCGGCCGCCGCTACATGGACGTTGAAATCGTGTTGTTCGGCGAGGACGACTACACGATGAGCGATATCTACGACAAGCTGGTCGAACTCGAGGCATACAAGCCGGTTGTCAGGGCAGGCTGGACACAACTGACCTACGAGAGGAATTTGACGGGAGCGATCGCGCTGCAAATTCTTGCTGATTGCCCGCCCTGGCTCGACGGAAATCTGACGCTTTACCTCGGCCGCTACCTGCATCTCGTTGTTGACCTGACGATGGACGCGGATCGGCCGGTCATCGAAGAGCCGGAGGACGAGACCGCCGTCGAATCGACATTCGACGATTCGCACGTTCAAAGCGGGTTCGGTCCGATCGACGTGTACGGCGAATTACTGGCGCCACCGATTCGCTACCGGATATTCGAAGATCGCATTGTGAAGAACGGCGATATCCGGTACTTCGACCATCCGAAATTCGGCGTCATTGCCAAGATTACGCGCTACGAGGAACCGGAGGAACCGGAGGAAGACGAATTCGTCGACGATACCGATGACCTTCTGCCGGGCTAATCAGTCAATACCGCGTCCAGGAATTTTTCGGCACTACCGGCGTCTTTCCCCGCCCGCATCAGGCAGATCTGGAAACTGACCGTTACAAAGCGCGACACGCTCGAGCGTGGATGATGTAAGCCCAGTTCGCGAATCGCAGTCGAAATCTGTACCGCAAAGTCCCTGACACCCGCTTCTTCCGCCGCGTGTGACAGCACGATCAGTTTGTCGTTATCCAGCCTTGCCGCAACGTCACTGGCACGCCTCAGGCATCGCCGTATCGCCTGCCCAACCCGGCGAATGCAGGAATTGGTGGCGTGCTTGCCAAATACTTTGAGGTAGGCATCAAAATCGTCCAGCGAGAACGACACAAGGGCCAGAGTGTTCTTCTCCCGAGCGGCAACCGCCCAGTCGTGCGCGAGGACATCGCGAAATGCGCTGTCGTTCAGCAGCCCTGTAACCGGATCGTCCCTCGACAAGTCCCGAATACGACGCTTTGCATTCAGGAGAGCCTGATGCATCTCGCCGTCGGCCGCACCAGTGACGGGACCGGTTCCAGCACGCCAATAGGCGGCATACAGCCGGGTTCTCTTCTCCTCGCCCTGCCTCAGTGGACGCAGGACCAACAGGTATTCGCGACCACTGACCTCCACGGGAATAGAGTTCTCCTGGCCGGACCGCACAGCTTCGCTGATATTGTGCGCCAGCTCACGCCCGACGAGATGCTCCACAACATCGGCAAAAGGGCTCTTCAGTGCGGAATATGAGCCTGATATGGCGTCGAACGCGGAGTTGCACAACACCACTGGCCAGTCGGGCCGGTCGATGTCGGCGACGATGGTGGGTTCCGAGGAGCCCTCGACCAGTTGCTCCAGTGTTTTCCTTTGCAGCGTTTTCATCTAATCCAGGCGCGTTCACAAGCCCCGTTTCGTATGCATCGTAGCCGATACGCCGGTGAAGATACTGCGATCACATCACGGTTCAGGAGAGCCTGCTTCAAGGCTCAGGCATTCAGTTCGAGCGGTGGGCGCTCCTGCCAGTCGTTGAAGCGCTTGTGCGCCGCCTGCCATTCCTCGCTTTCCAGGAGGGACTCCCGAAGCACCTGGCCGGTACCGTGGAGCCTGACGAGACGTACGAGCGACAGTGGATTCGAATACTCCCTGAGGGAACCTACTGCTGCCTGGGCTGCCGGCCGGTCATTGCAGATCAGAACCATGTCGCAGCCCGCCTCCAGCGCCAGCCTCGCGCGTTGCGGCATCGAACCGTAGCTCTCGGTGGCCTTCATCGTCAGATCGTCGCAAAACACGGCGCCATCAAAGCCTAATCGCGATCTCAGCTCCGATTGAATCCAGTAACTGGAAAAGCCGGCCGGTTCAGGATCGACATCGGAGTAAACGACGTGTGACATCATCACGCCGGCGATGACACCGTTGCCAATCAAATTGTCATACGGACGCATGTCGTCCAGCAGGTCTCCGTACTCGCGCCGGTCATTTGGCAGTTTCTCGTGTGAATCGGCGACAACTGCCCCGTGCCCCGGGAAGTGCTTGGCGATCGCCGCCATGCCCGCGCTTCGAAGTCCTCTCGAATATGCACTCGCGAGATCGCCAACCGCCTCGGGATTCTTGTGGAAAGCACGATCACCGATGACCTCGCTGACTCCCCAGTCAAGATCCGCGCACGGAGCAAAGCTAAGATCGATGTTCATCGCCCTGAGCTCCGACCCGCTCAGCCAGCCGGCAGTCTTTGCGAGAAGCAAAGACTCGCCGAGATCGCTGTCGTATTCCTGGCCGATGCGCCGCATGGGGGGAATGGCGCTAAAGTCTTCCCGAAAGCGCTGTACCCGGCCGCCCTCATGGTCGACGGCGATTAACAGCGGCGGGCTGCGAAGCGCCCGAATCTCGCCGACAAGGTCCTCGAGCTGGCCTACGCTTTGGTAATTTCGGCTAAACAGTATGACGCCACCGACTGCCGGCTCGCGCAAGAGGCTGCGGTCCGCCGGACTCACGGCAAGACCTTCGATGTCCAGCATGACGGGTCCCAGAGCCATGCCCGTTAGCCTAGATCGCGCGTCGGTCAAGGTCCAAGGATCACGATCTACACTATAGTATGTTTCGAGAACTATGCTTTAACTTATTAATAAATCGAACTTTTACTTAAAAGGGCAATTGATTCGACGTGCCCGGTGTGTGGGAACATATCGATGATTCCCGCAGCCTCCAGCCGGTAGCCATACTCGGCGACGAGAACATCCAGGTCCCTGGCCAGGGTAGCCGGATGACAGGAAACGTACACGATTTTCGAGGGTCCGATTCGCTCGATGTGACGAACAACCTCCAGCGCACCACTTCTGGCGGGATCCATGAGCAAACCGGTCCAGTCTTCGCGAATCCAGGACTCGGTGCCATCAATCCGGCTCAGGTCAGCAGTTCGAAACTCGCAATTCGAAATGTCATTGTGCGTGGCGTTCGCTGTGGCTCGGGCGACAAGCCGTTGCTCCCCTTCGACGCCCAGCACCCGCTTGCAATTCCGAGCGAGAGGCAATGAGAAGTTGCCAATGCCGCAATACAGGTCAAGGACCTGATCCTCCGGACCGGGATCGAGGAGTTCCAGAGCCGTCGACACCATGCGTCGATTTACCGCGTCATTGACCTGAACAAAGTCCGTCGCCTCGAACTCGATGACGATGTCATATTCCGGCAAGCTGTAACTGAGTGGCGGTAGCGGTCCTTGCGGCTGCAACAAAGATATCGAATCAGGACCGCCCGTTTGCAAATAGATCCGAATGTCGTGTCGCTCACCGAAGCCCCTGAAATTCAGGAGATCAGTATCGCTCGGCGTATCAAGGACGCGAAAGACGAGCGACGTCGCATTCTCGGCCACCGCTACTTCGATCTGCGGCAAGCGACGTCGTACGCTCAATGAACCAATCAAATCACTCAAGGGGGCCAAGAGTTCATCGATCGGGCCAGCAAGTACTTCGCAGCGACTCATGTCTGTGAGGAACGGTGCATGGCGCTCACGAAAACCGACGAGTACCCGTCCTTTGCCTGCAACGTCTTTCACGGCCAGGCGCGCCCGGCGGCGATAGTTCCATGGCGAGTCATGAATCGGCGGCAGCCATCGTTCCGGCTCGACCTTGCCGATTCGCTCCAGCGCATCCTGCAAGGCCTGCTGCTTGATCTGACGCTGCTCCGCGTCGCTGACGTGCTGCAAGGAGCAACCACCGCAGATGCCGAACACGGCACAGCGAGGCTCGATGCGCTTCGGTGAGGCGGACAAGACCTCAAGCAATTCCGCTTCGTCGAAATTGCGCTTCTTTTTGCGCCGGCGAAAGCGCACTTCCTCGCCTTCGAGTGCCCCCGCAACGAATACCTTCTTGCCCGCGATTGCGGCAATGCCTTTGCCGTCGTGGGTCATCGATTCGATGCTGGCCGTTTCCGCCTCGCGCATCAGTCGGCCGGCCACGCGGCAGCGAAGTCGTTCAGGTGCGGCTGATCCATTGACGTCAGGGTAGAGCGCACGAGCTCGTACTCCCGTACGAGGTCTTTCTCATCGAGATTTCCCCGCATGAACTCGAAGCGGAGATAAACCAGGTAGGTGTTCAGGACATCCGTTTCGCAGTAATTTCTTATGGCGTCGATGCCGCCATCGAGCCAGGTCTCAAAGACCTTGTCCCCGCTCAAGCCCAGTTTGCCGGGAAAGCCGAGCAGCACTGCCGCCTGGTCGAGGCTTGCCCGACCGCGGCCCTGAAACCCCGATAACACCTCCATCAGATCCATGTGTCGCCAATGAAATCGATTGAGATAGTTGTTATAGCGAAACTCCCTGTCGCCCTCGCCCATCTCCCAGTAGCGCGGCGCCTGGATCTTGTTGCGTAGCGCCCGATAATGCAGCACAGGCAGGTCGAAGCCCGAGCCGTTCCAGGAAACAAGGTCTGGCGTGTACCGGTCAATTCCTGCGAAAAATCGTCGAACGAGATCTGCCTCGTCCGAATCACGTTCGCCGAGACTCCAGACTTTGAATGTCTTGCCTGTCCTGAGCGCAACCGAAACTGCGACCACGCGGTGCTGATGCAGCGGCAGAAAATCGCTGCCGGTCTTCTGCTGCCACATGGATGTCATGGCCGTCGCCACGTCTTCGTCGGACAGTTCTTCGAGATTCCACATCCGTCTGCCGAACTCGACGTCCGGAATCGTTTCTATGTCGAAAGCAAAAACGTGCATTGTATTGTGGTCAACCAGAGTGCCTCTATTTTTTTTCCACGACTGCGAACGCGATGATCAATCCTGCATCATCCGTCAGGCTAACATGGCTGGCGCCTATTCCAAGGTTGTCGCAAACACCCTGGCCCCGTTCCGAGTAGATCACGAGCGGTCGTCCCCAGTCATTGCTGACGATACCGACGTCGCGAATCCACATGCCATGCCGGAAACCGGTGCCCATTGCCTTGACCGTGGCCTCCTTCGCTGCAAAACGCATGGCGAGAAAGCGCACGGGCCACTTGTTGTCGATAAACAGCTCGCGCTCCTCGTCCATCAGCAGCCGATCGACAAAGTGCTCGCCGAATCGATCATAGGTTGCCTGGACGCGGGACAGTTCGACGATGTCCGTGCCGACGCCGAATATCATGAAGCCCTTGCCTCGTTCATCAATCGCTTCATGTTGCCGACAGCCTGGCTCAAACCGTCAAATAACGATTGCGAAATGATCGCGTGGCCAATGTTGAGTTCCACGATTTCGGGAATACGAGCGATTGCCGTGACGTTTTCGTAATGCAGGCCGTGGCCTGCGTTGACGATCAAGCCGATTTCCTGTCCATAGGACGCGGCTGAAACGACACGCTCCAGCTCATGCTGTTGCTGTTCACCCCCGGCGTCTGCGTAGGTACCGGTATGCAGCTCGACGACAGGGGCGCCGGCCTGTACCGCGGCGTCCAGTTGTCGTTGGTCCGGGTCGATAAAGAGCGAGACGCGAATTCCCTGGTCAGCAAGACGCGCACAGGCGTCCGCAACCCTGTCCGGTTGGCCGGCTACGTCGAGGCCGCCTTCGGTTGTCAGTTCTTCACGTTTTTCCGGGACAAGGCAGCAGTCGCCTGGTTTGATGTCCAGGGCGACCGCAAGCATTTCTTCAGTGACAGCCATCTCCAGGTTCATGTGGGTCCGCATGGCGTCCCGAAGCGCGACTACGTCACGATCCTGTATGTGGCGGCGATCTTCGCGCAAATGCAGCGTGATGCTGTCGGCACCGGCATCCTCCGCCACTAAAGCCGCAGCGATCGGATTCGGATAGTTAGTGCCGCGCGCCTGTCGAAGCGTCGCAACATGATCGATATTGACGCCCAGGTGTAATGGATTTTTCGTGTTCAAGTCTTGAGCTCCCGCCGTAATTCCAAGAGGACTTTGCGGCTTTTGAGTTCTCTGCCTCCCAGGTGGAAAGATATGACCTCACGAAGCAAGCGGCCGGCACAGGTCAAAACGTCGGGACGATCGAAATCCTCATTTCTGACAGCCGTCAGCTCGCGACCCGAGAACACCATAGCGCCTTCACGATCGGCAACCGGTACGGGACCCTGCTCGACACGATACTCATACATCGAGTCGCCGCGAAGTGGCTTATTCGTTTCGGAATCGTGATCGAGATTGAGTGCATAGCCGAGCAAACGTAGCAATTCCATTTCAAAATGGCGCAAAGGCGTCGCCACATCGGCAGATCTTGCCAGGTTCTCTACGGTGTGTTGATAAGCGCTGAAGATTTCCGGCTGTGAATCATGACGATGCAGTAGCTTAAGTAACAGTTCATTGGCGTAGTAACCCGACATCAAGGCATCGCCCTGAAGGGATATTGGCGACCCGTTCATCTCGGCACCGGTCAGGGTGCCAAGGTCGGAGCGGATCACCCAGGACATTTTAAGCGGCAGGAATGGCCGCAGGATGCCGCGCAAGCGCGACTTTGCAGAGCGGCTGCCGCGGGCAACCACCGCCAGGCGCCCGTGGCTTAGGCTGATGATGTCCAGAATGCGGCTGCTATCCTGATACGGTCGATGATGCAAGACAAAGGCTGGCTCGCCTTGAACGCGTTTTCTGGCAGTCCCCGTCATCTTCTATTCGTAGCCCAGTCGCAGAAGTTCCCTCTCGCTGTCGGCCCAGTTGTCCTTGACCTTCACCCAAAGTTCCAGGTGTACGGGCATCGCCAGACGATCCTTGAGTTCGAGCCTTGCCTGACGTCCCACTTTCTTGAGCACATTGCCCCCTTTGCCGACCACGATCCCTTTCTGGCTGTCGCGTTCAACCCAGATAATCGCGTTGATGCTGACGCCCTGCTTCTCTTTTTCACAACGCTCGATTTGCACAGTCAGACCATACGGCACTTCCTGTCGCAGCAATAGAGTCAGTTTCTCGCGAATCAATTCGGCAATCTGAAACGACTCACTGCGATCGGTAAGCATCTCGTCGGGAAACAAGGGTGGTGATTCGGGCAGATGACTCGGAATCAGCGCAAGCAGTCTGTCGAGATTATCCCTGTGTTTTGCGGAAATCGGCATCACTTCGTCGAAGGAGTAACGATCCGACATTGTCGATAAACTCGATAACAGTTCTTCTCTCGGATGTACTATGTCAATCTTGTTGAGCAGTGCGATGACCGGAGCCTGCGATTCCTTCAGCCTGTGCAGTACGTCCTGATCTTCGACTGTCCAGCGGCCTGCCTCGCTGACAAACAATATGAGATCAGCATCGGCAAGCGCATTAGCCGCTGTGCGGTTCATCATCCGGTTCATTGTCTTGGCCGCATGACGATGCAGACCTGGTGTATCGACGAAAATAATCTGGCATTCGTTCATCGTATGTACTGCCAGAATCCGGTGTCGCGTCGTCTGCGGTTTTGGTGTGACGATGCTGACCTTGGCTTGAACGATCGAATTGATCAATGTCGATTTGCCGACGTTGGGGCGCCCGACGACGGCAACGAATCCGCAACGGGTGATTCCGCCAGCCATCGCCTAAACCGCCTGCTCAATTAGCGTAAGCATCTGTGCCGCCGACTCCTGCTCCGCATCCCGTCGGGTCGTGCCTTGCCCGGTGGTGCTCGCATCGAGTTCGGCGACGGTGCAACGAACGCTGAAGGTCTGCTTGTGGGCCTTACCTTCAACCCGTTCGACGCGGTAATCCGGCAATGCAATTTTTCTGGATTGTACGAACTCCTGCAGGCGGGTCTTTGGATCCCTTCGCTCCGCCGAATCGGGGATTTCTGTGAGTCGGCCGGCAAACGCTTTGTGGATAATCTGTTGCGCCTCACCGAAGCCCGCGTCCAGATACACCGCACCGAAGATCGCTTCAAGTGCGTCGGCAAGAATTGATGCTCTCCTGTGGCCGCCGCTTTTCTTCTCGCCGGGTCCGAGTATCAGGTGATCACCGATGTCGAGCTCAGTCGCCAGTTCCGCAAGCGTTGCGTCTTTGACAAGCGATGAGCGCAGTCGGCTCAGAACGCCTTCGGTTGCATCGGGACGTTGCAGGTAGACGGCTTCCGAAATGACGAAATCAAGTACGGCATCTCCGAGATACTCAAGCCGTTCATTGTTCAAGCCGTTGGCACTACGATGCGTCAGCGCCTGCTGCAGGAGCTGGACATTTTTGAATTCGTAATCCAGCGACTTCTTCAGCCAGGCCGCCGTCTTATCCAAAGGGTTCGCTCATTGTTGTAACTCAAACGCCGGCTCTCAGACCGGCTTTCCGTTTATCGGCGAACTGTCACTCTCTTGTCGAAGTGCACCGTAAACGAGATATTGCCGATAAATGGCGTGTCGTGATCGTAGACTGCCTCGATCTTGAAACCACCCCCCTGATTGAGGACTTTGATATCTCTCGAGGTAATGACGGCAACGCTCTCCACGTCGAAACGCCGCCGGATCGAAGTCACTATTGCAGACCGACTGGGGCTCTGACCGTCAAACTCCTTGAATACGCCGTCGAGGACGCCTGCGACCTTCACATAGTTGAGATACACAGGTGTCAGACGCATTGCCGCGAAAGCGAATATCCCCACGAAGAGTGCCAGAATGACGAAGCCTATGGCCGTAATCCCGGCCTGGCGCGATCGAGACCGCCCCATCAGCGTAGGACGTCCGGACAGACGCTTCTGCTTTGAAATATCCGGGCTAAACATTCACTTGCTCCAGTCTGACAGCTTTAGGCTAGCGCAATCTTAACCGTGAAATCAGTGACTGACACCTCATTATTCTATCTTTGTGCCTATCCTTGCCCACTCGGGCCATTCCAGCCCGTCCATGTGCATCCAGATTCTCACGGCCTCGCCGACCAGATGAGATTCCGGAACTGCGCCAATGAAACGACTATCCCGACTGTTGTCGCGATTGTCCCCCATCATGAAGTAATGGCCCTCCGGAACCGTGTAGCGACCATCGCGAATCGCGTTATGCGGATTGGTGACCAGGATGGCGTGCTGCCGCTCACCGAGCTGTTCAATAAACTGACCTGACGATGAATTGTTCACCGTATCCGGTGTGACGGCGACAAGCTCTCCGTTCACAGTCAGGCGGTGTCCCTGATAGACAAGTTCGTCACCCGGGAGCCCGATGACGCGCTTAATGTAATTGATGGACGGTTCGGAGGGCAAGCGAAATACTACGACATCGCCTCTGTTCGGTTCACCGGTTTCAATGATCTTTTTCTCGACCACCGGCAGGCGTAGACCATACGAATACTTTTTCACAAATATGTAGTCGCCCTGCAACAGGGTCGGCATCATCGAACCAGAGGGAATTCGAAAGGGCTCGAAAATAAACGACCTGATTACAAGTACGAATAACAACACCGGAAAAAACGAGCGTGAATACTCTATTGTCGTATTAAGAGCGGAACCTAAATCGGCGTCCGATTCGGATTCCCGTTTTCGTAAATAGAACTTGTCAAAGGCGACGACTGCGCCGGAAACGGCAGTCAACACGGTCAGGATTAATGCAAGGTTAATACTCAATATCTGTTCTCACTTTTCGACTCGAAGTACCGCAAGAAACGCCTCTTGCGGAATTTCGACGGATCCAATCTGTTTCATACGTTTTTTCCCGGCCTTTTGTTTCTCCAGGAGTTTACGTTTTCGCGATACGTCACCGCCATAACATTTCGCCGTAACATTCTTGCGCAATGCCTTTACTGAGCACCGCGCGATAATCTGCCCGCCTATTGCCGCCTGAATTGCTACATCGAACATCTGCCGGGGAATCAGCTCACGCATTTTTTCCACGAGTTCGCGCCCCCGCTTCTGGGCCTTCTCACGGTGCACAATAACGGATAAGGCGTCAACCCGCTCCTGATTTATCAGAATGTCCAGCCTCACAAGTGATGCGACCTGAAATCGCTCGAAATGGTAGTCAAAAGACGCATATCCGCGACTGACGGACTTCAGGCGATCGAAGAAATCCATGACAACTTCGGCGAGGGGCATTTCGTATTCCAGAGAAACCTGGCTGCCGAGATAACGGATGTGCTTTTGCGCGCCGCGCTTTTCAATGCAGAGCTTGATAACCGCACCCACATGTTTGTCGGGCACGAGAATGTTCGCGGTAATGACGGGCTCACGCAATTCGACGATTTCATTAGTCGGTGGAAGCTTGGACGGATTATCAACGTGCAGTATTTCGCCCCCGCTCTGAACGACCTCGTAAATTACAGTGGGTGCGGTTGTAATGAGCTCCAGCCCGTATTCGCGCTCCAGTCGTTCCTGAACGATGTCCATATGCAGCAGGCCCAGGAAGCCACAGCGAAAACCAAATCCCAGCGCCGCTGAAGTCTCCGGCTCGAAATGCAGCGCAGCGTCGTTCAGGCGAAGCTTTTGCAATGCCTCTCGGAAGTTCTCGAAGTCCTCTGACATAATCGGAAACAGTCCTGCAAAAACGCGTGGCTGCACCGCACGAAATCCGGGCAAGGGCTTGTCGCTGGCTTGCTTCGATAAAGTCAATGTGTCACCGACCGGTGCGCCGTAAATGTCCTTGATACCGGCGATGACGAAGCCGACATTCCCGGTCTCCAATACCGGCCGGTCTTCCATCTTTGGAGTAAAGCTGCCAACTCGATCGGCGACATAGGACCGTTGGGTCGACATGACCATTATCTTGCCGCCCTTCGTCAGCCTGCCATTTACGATCCGCACCAGAGATACCACGCCGACATAATTATCGAACCAGGAGTCAATGATCAGGGCCTGCAATGGTCCGTCGGGATTTCCGACCGGCGGTGGAATATTCGCAACGATGTGTTCGAGCAATTCCGGCACGCCTTCGCCTGTTTTGGCGCTGACCTGCAGAGCCTCCTGGGCGTCAATGCCGATAATTTCCTCAATTTCCTGGCTGACCTTGTCCGGATCGGCGGCCGGAAGATCAATCTTGTTCAGTACCGGCAGCACCTCGAGACCCTGATCGATGGCTGTCACACAATTGGCGACGCTCTGCGCTTCGACGCCCTGCGCGGCATCCACAACCAGCAATGCACCCTCGCAAGCGGCCAGCGATCGGGAGACCTCGTATGAAAAATCCACATGACCCGGCGTGTCGATTAAATTCAGCTCGTAATTCTCGCCGTCGCTTGCCGTGTAATTCAGCGACACGCTCTGCGCCTTGATCGTAATGCCTCTTTCTCGCTCGAGATCCATCGAATCGAGTACCTGCTCTGACATTTCTCTCGCCTGCAGGCCACCGCACAACTGGATGAAACGGTCCGCCAGTGTCGATTTGCCGTGATCGATATGGGCAATAATTGAGAAATTGCGTATGTGGTTCATGGTTTGGGTCAGGTCTGGCAAGCGGCGAAGTATATACTGTGGGGCGGTTTCAACCGCGATACACTGCATCGGGGCTGAAGCCCCTCCTACGAGCCCCTCCTACGAGCCCCTCCTACGGGCACAATCTATTGGCCGGTACGGCTGAGGGCCTTGTGCAAAGCGGCCCGATCGAGGGTAAGCTCGCAGAGAAAGCAACCATCGAATTCGACGACTGGCACTCGCGTGTCGTACGCCTCCTTCCAGTCGGCCCTGCTGTCGATGTTTAAGACCTCGAGCGTGGCCTTGCCCCGCAGCAGCGGCGCGATTTCCTCGATAATCAGCTCACACAAATGGCAGCCGGGGCGGCTATAGATCCGAATGCTATGCATGTCTCTCAGAGATCATTGGTACGAGATTCTTCAGGCAACCGTCCTTATTCAGATAAAAACGGCCGACCAGTACGCCGCCGACCAGTCCGCCGATCGCGAGTAAGACGGCGAGACGATCGTCCAGTGATTGCTTGAAAATCCAGGCCAGGCCGAGAGCGATGACGATGCCGCCGAGTGGCAGCCCATAAGCAAGAAAAGCGGCGCGCAGCAGGTTTGACGGCGCCAGTGTCAGTCTGACCTCGTCTCCGGCTTTTAGTCCCAGGCCGGGCGACAATTGCGCTTCAATCAGGCGTGTCCGATTGCTGCCGGTGAGCAGGCCAGCACCGCACCCCTTCCCCGCCACACAACGCGCACAAACTACGGCGGCATCGACGGACACGGTCGCATGTCCGTCTGCAATAGACACGATCGTGCCGACAGGTGAATCCATGCCTCTTTATATCAGTAAGGAGAACGTAGCGACTAGCGCTGCCGCATCGAGGTGGCGATTTTCTCAACGGTTACCGCGGGCACTTCGCCGACGGCCGTGATCTGATAGGCGTCGATTTGAAGGCTGTATGCGTTGGAGCCCCCGACATTGGATCGCCGGGCTATTTTCTTTTTCTGAATTTTTGCGATGAATACCGAAACGGTAGCGAGACCATCGCTGTAGCGAATGTGCGTTACCGGGTCCTCTGTCCCCACCAGTTGCTCCGTTTTGGTAGAAATGACCCGGAATCCGGCTGGCAAATCATTGGATGCCCAATCGGTCTCGACCTCGACTCCAACCCTTTTCTCAGTCCCTGGATGCAAGGTGAAACTTTCCAGATTGAACGATGGCGATAAATCTTCCGGTGAGATGCTGGACTCGAAACTAACGTCCGCGAACTTGACTTGCTCGAGCAGGCTGCCATCGGCGTCGAGTAGCTCCGTCTTCAGCGGAAACGCGGTTTCGTGGTCCAGCCATAATCGATGACCGTAACGGAATTCATCGTGGGCCCGGATTGCCAGAAGCACGGCTTTGCGGCCGGCAATCCGGTCCTCGCGAACAATCGATATGTCGTATTCGTGACCAAATTGAACGTCGCTGCCGGGCAGAGCCGAAAACAGTGTGGTTTGATTATTCCAGGACTCGACCAGGACCGACTTCTTGTCGGGCAGGATGCAATGCACTTCGTTGCCGGTCCGGATAATCTCAAGACCATTGCCTTCCTGAACCGTAAATTTGTCGCTGATCACGCCGTCAGTAACACTGTGGACAACCTTCAGCGTTTCGGCGTCGCCGCCCTTGGTTCTGATAACCGTGCCTGCGTAACTTGCCTTTTGTAAGGCCGCTGACATGCGGTTAAGCCAGTCGGCCGGCGCCTCGGCGGAAAGCACCTCAGCGACAAGCAAAATCCCGATGGTTGCTAGAGATAAGTACCCAGATGTTTTTATTGTCTTATTCATCTGAGGACTGGGCCGACGGCTAATCGTGATTCTCTTCGTCTTCGCTCGATTCGTCAGCTTCCGACAGCTCATCGTCCGGCTCGACTTCGACTAGTGTCCCATCCGGCAATAAATTCCAACGCCGCAGGGAAGTCACGAGACGTGGATCATGATGGAGATAAAATTGCTTCAAAAGCTCATCGTCAGGTTGAGGGATCCCGGTCGCGCTGTCCGGCACGGTGGGGAAAACCTCATCTGCGACGATATCTGTGTTGTCGACCGGCGTATATATCTGCCGAATGCCGAGTAGTGCTATAACAGCAACGGATGCTGCGATGGCCACGCCGAGTGCAGGCCGCACAAACTTCGATCCCGGTAGGTCGGTCTTGACAGTGTGTTGCACGGGCTCCTCGCCCAGCGCCGCCGAGATTCGATCGCGTAGCTCGCGCATACCGGGTACCTCGTGCTCCCGGCGTATCAGGCGACCGATATTCAGATATTGCGCGACCTGCTGGCGCAGCGCCGCATCCTGGCTCAGTCGCCGCAGCAACAGTTCGTTTTCATTTTCCGGCAGCTCACCGTCCACGAAGGCGGATATCTGCATTCTTAGAGCGTCATTCATAATTCACCTAAAGGCACCAGTCCCGTGATACCAAATTAATCAATCAAAGTCCCGATCTTTTTGCCGATTGCGTCCCGCGCACGAAATATACGTGAGCGAACCGTGCCGACCGGGCAATCCATAGTTTGTGCAATCTCTTCATAACTCATGCCATCGAGCTCGCGAAGCACAATGGCCGTACGTAAATCGTCGGGCAAAGCCTCTATGGCCCGTGCCACCGTTTCATGCAACTCGTGGCTCATCGTCACGCCCTCTGGCGTATCCGTCTCCTTGAGCTTGGCATGAAGATCGAACTGCTCCGGATCCTGTAAATCCAGCTCAACGTCCATCGGGCGTCTGCGCTGGGCGGCGAGATAATTCTTCGCAGTATTCACTGCGATCCGATACAGCCACGTGTAAAACGCGCTGTCGCCACGGAACCGGCCCAATGCCCGGTAGGCCTTGAGGAAGGCCTCCTGGGTAATGTCCAAAGCCTGATCCGGATCTCGCACATAACGCATCACCAGATTGACGATCTTGTGCTGATATTTCAGAACAAGAAGGTCGAAAGCACCTTTTTCACCCTTCTGGACCCGCCGGACCAGTTGGGCATCGGTCGGCTTAGTCGCCATACAGCCAGGCTCCACTTAATATCATGTGCAACCAACCGACACCGGGATAGACCGATGCGTGGGTAGAAAGTTCTCTGTATGACGCACGTTTTCTGGGCATTTTATTCAATATGTGACCCGGGTATGCGGGTGGAGATGGTATCAGCTTAGCGTCGCCCTCCAAAGGCTCCGGTCCCCTGGCGCCACATTATCTGCAGGCGGCGCCATTGCTTGCATACAGCAGCATCACCACGCAACAGCTCACCGCAGATCAGCCCGTCGGCAAATTGGAGTCGCAGCCAGGCAAATTTCGGCAAGACGACACTACCGGACATAAGCTGTACCGGCGCCTGCCTGCCGTGCCGGTCGATGACCATGGCTTCACCGATCTCCAGGCGAATTAATCTTATTCGGTGGACGCCCCTGGACTGTCTGCCGATCTCCCGAATGCTGCCGAACACCCAGGGAACGAGCAGCGCCAGGCGAATCGGCAGTGATACAGGGAGCCGGATCAACAGCAACAAGCCGACAAGGAATGCCGCACACCCCGCCAGCATGACGATCCTGCGAAGATCACGGTCCGGTTTGAGGACGGCTACGAATGGTCTTGATGACATCGGCTGTTCGGGGATCGCTATGCACAAGGGATGCTGTGGCCAGAGGATGGCCTACTTATGGGGCCTGTTAAGCCTGAGAAATTTGACTACTTGTGCAATAACGAGCAGTGCGTGGCGTATGTCCGCTTTTCCCGAAAGCGGCCGTTCAGATAGGCGAAATCAGTCGATTTTGAAGGTCCGCTTTCGGCCACAAGCGGCCGTTCGTAGAATCACGGCAAGTCGTGCTTATAGCTGTAAATTGTTTTCCACTATGTGTGCCCAAATATCCTCGTTTGCCTCTCTCGCTTCTGCCTCAAGCTCGTTGAGACGCTCCGCGACGGCCGGCTGCAGCGCCAATGCTTTGTAGTCATTGATGTATTGGTACAGAAAGAGGCCCCAGCCCCATTGAGTCCAAAGTATGGCCATTCCAGTCTCGAGATCGCTCAGCGCCAGCTCGACCGCAATATCCGTTTGGCCGCGGGCGCTTGCAATGGGGGCCGCTCTGCCGGCTTCGTACCGCCAGGCGGGGAACGACTTATCCCAGCGTGAAACTACTGCGTCAAGCATGCTCAGCGTGTCCTCTTTTGGTAGAGACTGTGCCAGGGCCAAAACGGCGTAATACTGGAGCGCCATTTCCTTCCAGTCGCCAGGATGAAAGTCTGGGGATGAAACGCCGGGCTTTAGTTCTTCCAGGACAGCCAGCGCTTCATCAGTTTTGCCCAATTCTGACATCGTTGACATGTACACCATCACAGCCGACCAGTACGTGCCGAAACGATCTTCAATGTCGTCACGCAACATGGCTTCGCTCATTTTACGAGCACCCAAGTAATTACCCAGAATCACCTGTCGATATAGCTGCACCCTTCGTACAAACGCTTTATCAGGCGCGATCGTGATCGCGCGCTGCAAGTACTTGTCGCCTTCATCCTCCAAACCCACAAGGTAGAACCTGAGCGCGATTTCGACCGGCATTTCAATATCGAGTGGGTCAAGCTCCATAAACTTTCTGTTCATCTCAAACCACTCGGCATACCGCTTACGGAGCATTTGGATTTCTGCGCCCCACAACAATAACCATAAATCGTCCGGATTGGCCGCTATGCCCCTTGCATATGACGCCTCCGCCTCGTCGATGTCGCCAACCCGCATTTTCCACAGCATGCGCGTCAAATGCAGGTTCCAAGCGAGCGGGTCGACTGTAATTCCGCGCTCCAGCCATTGAAGAGCCTCCTCCGGCTGTCCGGAATATCTCAATAGAAAGGCCAGAGTGTCATAAAGTTGCGGTTCGTTCGGTGTCCGCTCGATAGCAGCGATCAGCGCTGCCTGACGTTGCTCAACATTAACGGAATCAAATCCGCGAATGGTTGTATCGAGTGCCAATGCAAGGCCATTGTCAGGCCTTTCCTCAAGTAGTCGGTCCAGCCATGGCCGGCTGTTTTCGATTGCCTCTGCGCTAGTTATGGCGCCACCTGACCGCAGAAGTTCATAGGTATAAGCAAGCTGCAGCATCGCCTCGTAATAATCGGGGTCCATTGCCAGCGCTCGTTTGAATGATATCTCCGCCCGCAAACGATCTGTGTTGGTGCCAACATTTTTCTGTTGTAGGCCTTTTAGATACTCTTCGTAGGCCGCAAGATTGTTCGTACCAACTACCTCAATCTTGTCAACGCTACTGCCCGCGTTGCCAGCAAGTATTACTTTCATCGCGAGGGCAACACGATTCGCAACGTCGTCCTGTACATCGAAGATGTCAGTAATTTCACGGTCGTAGGTATTTGACCAGAGATGGAAACCTGTATCCGCCTCGGTCAACTGCGCCACGATGCGTACCTTGTTACCGTCACGCTGGACACTACCTTCCAAAACATTGTTGACACCCAGTTTCATGGCTATTTCCCGTATGTCGATGTTCTGACCTTTGAAGAAAAAAGACGAGGTTCGCGCCGGCACCTTGAGATCAGGCAACTGGGCAAGCGCGTGCAACAGGGTCTCGGTGAGACCGTCCGAGAGGTACTCGTTATCCGGATTACCGGTTATGTTCACGAAGGGCAGGACCGCAATGGATTTCTCCGGTGGCGGGCCGATCCACCATTTGTCGTAAGCAAACAGGATGACCGCTGCACACAACAGCGAAATAACGATGAAGTCCAGGCGCCGACCGGTGACGTGGGTTATGGACTCTGACCGATCAACGTCTTTCTCAAGACTGAGGCCCTCCGGCGTGAGCTCATAGAACCAGGAAAAGATCAGGGCGATTGGGAAACCGACGGCGAGCACCCCGAGTGTTATTGGCCCGATCCAATCCGGCAACTTGGCGAGGTCCATGACTACCTCTGCCACCTGCATGATCAGCCAGGCAGCTATGCCATAGAGCACCGCCATGCGGAGCACATTGCGGCGCCTGAGTTCTGAAATCAGCCCCATAACGACAGGTATTGTACAGCGCTAGATGAATCTCAATGGAGATCGGTCGGAGGAGAAGTGAATGGCCGCTTTGGGTCGTTAGCGGCCCTTTTGACCAATATTAGCTGAATGTCCGCTTTCGGGGGTAAAGCGGACGTCCAAGTTGGTCAATTTTGGGCAAAATCTGGGTCCGCTTTCGGCCAGAAGCGGACTTCTACAATTCGTTTCCAAGAGTGGAAAATGGCTGCCAAGAGTTCGACGAATTTGCTGAGTTAGTTCGTCAAATTATTAGGGAATAGAGTCCACGCTTGGCTATCGGCTATCCCGTCTAGCGGAATCTGTTCCCACCGTTCATCCAGCAAGCCTGAACCCCTACGCACTCCGACACCTCTACGCCAAACCGTACCGTCATCGCACAAAGCGATAATGTCCACCATCGCATGCTCGTTCCGATCATGTATGACTTCAATCTGTACGATTCTTCTCCCACGTCGTTTCGGAGCGGCCGGCATATTTACGGTTATCATTTCGCCGATAGCAGACCTTGCAGCCTCTTTAGTTGAAAACTCGCCCAGGCAATGCTTGTTGCCTCGATGAGTCACGCCGAATATGGCCCAATATTCAGCCTCTTGTTCGCTACCAGCGATATCATCCAAGGTGCAATACCATTCGCCTCGGGAGTGACCCCGCATTGGATGGATCTCCATTGACTCAACCTTCTCAGTCACTGTTCGGCCCTCTCTTACCGTGTATTTTCACCACGTCACCTGGATTGTTCTGGAATCAGATTATAACTGCTACGAACGGCTGCTTCGGGTCGTTAGCGGACCTTTTGGCTATGCCTAGTTTAATGTCCGCTTTTCCCGAAAGCGGACGTTCAAAACGCTAGAAAACCACAGAAATGACAGTCCGCTTTCGGCCAGAAGCGGACGTTGTGATCTATTATTTTCCGCTCGCCGCAGCAAACCGTTCACAAGTTCCCTCGGCGGGTTGCCAGTAATCGGCGTAGGGATTGTCAGTGCAAACGACTGCGAGAAACTTTTCGCGCTCGCGGGCCTGTCGGGCCTCCTGACTCTCACGAATTGGGGCGAAACCCGGATCGTCATATAGCACTTGCAGGTAGGCCTCATTAGGCAGGATGAAAAACCCGTCTTCCACCGCCTTGGCAATCAGCGCCAAGCCACTCTCGCGCTCCCCCGACAGATAGGCGGCCAGGCCCTCTTCATAGTCAACGCTGACCCCCTGAAAGGACCTGATCATTCCGGCCTCGCGAAGGCGGCGCACATCGTCCCTCATTGCTGCCAGGAGTTCGCGGACCTCGCCATCTTCACCGGCTTCGCGATAAACAGCAATCAATGCGGCTGCGTCAGCGGCGTGAAATAGACAACAATCGCGTGAAATCCGTCCATCGCTCCGTTGCCACCGCTCCTCCAGAATGGGCCGGGCGCGGACATAATCACCGGCACTGGCGAGCGGCATCGCCAGATCGTAGCGGCTCCAAGGAGAATCCGGGTCCTCGGCAAGGCGGGCCTCCGCGAGCGCGACTGCGTCTCCCGCTCTGCCCAACATTCTCAGTACTTCAGGCGACGGCTCAGAAATGGTAAGCGCCTCTTTTTCCAGGCCGATGGCAGCGAACTGCGGACTCAAACCGTCCCGCCAATGTGCCTGCCCCGGAGTAATGCGCCAGTCATCCAGGTCACCCATAACCTCATTGGCCCATTCCCCGCCGAGGGACGTCCGCCAGTTCTGCAGGGTCGCGGCCCTGCTCGGGGCGATAGAAGCATACTTTTCGATTTCCCGGTCGGCCTCTTCCAGCCGGTTTCTGAAGATCAACTGTCGTATGTAGTTTTGGCGGGTCGGGATCGACAGCGGATCGAGACGCACCGCTGTCTCGATTGCGGCAAAGCCCTCGGCATAGTGCCCTAGTTCAAGGAAGAGGATTGCCATCCAGTTATAAGCGATCGCATAGTTGGGGTTGATCTGGATGGCCCGCCTGAAGTGTGTCAGGATTTCTTCTGAATTAGACTGGACCGACATGGCCAAGAGCCAGCCGGTGGCGGCGTGGGCTTCGGCGAGGGTCGGATCAAGGGCCATGGCCCGCTCGGCATGGGGTGTTGCTCTGGCAATGGCTTCGGAGTCAGTCAGGTCGCCAAAGGAATACCGATTCGAGAAAAGGGTCGCAATGGCCAACTCCGCATGGGCAAGGGCGTAATCGGGGTCTATCGCTATGGCGATATTGAACTCGCGAACCGCGCCTTCGATGCCGGCCCGCGTACGCTGGACCATCAGGTAGCGACCCCTCAGGTATGCTTCGTGGGCCTCGCTATTTGCTGCTGCAATCGCCCGCGGCGCCGACTCAACCTGAAGCCCCAGACGCTCTTTCAGGGTCGCAACAATCGCCGCCGAAATCTCGTCCTGCAGCGCGAAGATATTCGCAAGTTCCCGGTCGTAGGTCTCAGACCAAAGATGGAAGCCATTTCTGGCGTCGATGAGCTGGGCGGTGATGCGTATCTGAAGGCCCGCCTTACGGACGCTGCCTTCCAGAACGAGGCCCACATTCAATTGTTGCCCGATGTCGATGGCGTCCCGATTCTCGCCCTTGAACTGGAATGAGGACGTGCGTGCCGCCACCCGGAGACCGGGTATCTTGGCCAGCACGTTCAGCAGTTCCTCCGAGATGCCGTCGGAGAAATACTCCTGTTCCGGATCGCCACTCATGTTCTCGAACGCCAACACCGCAATGGATTTCTCCGGTGGTGGGCCTATCCACCACTTGTCGTACGCAAACAGGATAACGGCAGCGGCCAACATAGAGATGACAATGAAGTCCATGCGCCGGCCAGTGACGTGTGTGGTGGACTCACCGGGCCTTACGTCTTTTTCAAGACTGATGCCCTCCGGCGTCAACTCATAGAACCAGGAGAAGATCAGGGCAATTGGGAAACCAACGGCGAGCACGGCAAATGTGGCGCGGCCAGCCCAGGCCGGCAATCCGACGAGGGACATCATCACCTCGACCACCTGCATGACCAGCCAGGCAGCCACCGCATATAGCACCGCCATGCGGAACACATTGCGCCGCCTGAATTCCGACACCAGACTCATGAATCAGTACTTACGCCGCTGCCGACGCATGCACAATCCGTATCGACCGCAGAAATGGGAATGTCTGCTTTGGGTCGTTAGCGGACCTTCACAGCGATCTTAGCTCAATGTCCGCTTCCGGGCGTAAAGCGGACGTTCAAACTGCTAGAAATTGGCTATTTTTGGAGCCCGCTTACGGCCAATTGCGGACATTCGCCACGCTGCTAGACTGATATGAAAGCGTGAAAAAGTTTTTGAAACAGGCAGCAAATAGGGGGCGGCGAGATGGCTAAAGCCATTCACACAATGATCAGGGTCCTGGATTTGGACCAATCCATAAAGTTTTATGCCAACGCGTTCGATCTCGACATCGCCGATCGGTTCGACTTCGATAGCTTTACCCTTGCGTATCTTCGGAACGCCGAAAACGACTTCGAAATCGAATTGACGCTTAACAAAGACCGCGACGAACCATACAAACATGGCGACGGCTACGGTCACATTGCAGTCTGTGTCGACAACCTCGACCAGGAACACGAGCGGTTCACGGAACTCGACCTGGAGCCGACCGATATCACCGAATTTCATCGCAATGAATCGTTAATGGCCCGATTCTTTTTTGTGCAGGATCCGGACGGCTACAAGATAGAAGTTCTCGAGCGCCATGGGCGCTATCAGTAGCGTCGGTGACGAATAAAACGGTCGAAGAGGTCCGGATGAACCACTCTATGTCAGGTAAGGAATTGTTCCAGCCGCATCGGTCGCGTCTATCGCAATAAAATGGCTATCGGTTCCCGCCTGTCGCGCACTGGCGTACGGCGCGTAATCCGGGTCAGAGACGAATGCGTGCAAGGCGTCTCCGGTTGGAAACTCGATAACAGCTACGAGATTTGCTGTAGATTCATCGCCCTCTAGTGTCTCGATATTGCCGCTGCGAGACAGGTACTTACCGCCGTGGCGATGCACAATGTCATGAACGCCTGCGGCGTAATCAGGAATCCAGCTGTCGTCGTTTACTTTAACTTGCGCGATCAAATAGTGGGCCATTCTATTCTCCTGTTAGTTATACCTCGTTGCTTGAGGCTCAGTCCCAGCATAGTTGGTGCCACAGGCGATAGCGAGTTTGTTCTGCACTCTGCGTCAGAGGAAAAGCAGACTGTATCCACTTTGCTGTGTCGAATGTCCGCTTCGGGTCGTTAGCGGAACTTTTGACGAATATTGGCCGAATGTCCGCTTCCGAGAGTAAAGCGGACGTTTTGCATTTGTTTTCGTAGCGGAGTTACGAGCTAGATTTATGCCACTGTTACCAACGCCAGAAGTGCCGTTAAATCATGTGCGGTTTTCAGTGAGTTCTGTGTATTTCAACCCATTTGCTGTCCACGGCGCTACCCAATGAACAATGAGAACGTTAGTAAGATTGTAATTGTTTGATTTTATTGACAAGATCGTAGAGTTTCCGATCCTCGACCACTTGACTGCCCAACAAGTAGCCGATCAACTCCGGATCCGGTAGCTCCAAAAGCTCGCGAAATGTCGTCTTTTCGGAATCCGGCGCCCGATCGAAGACGTTTTCGAGATACCGGACCAATAGCTCATCGAGTTCTCGCATTCCGCGCCTGCACTGCCAGCGGATATATCCGTCGGCCATCACTTTCGACGTTGCGCCAGCATTTTCTTGGTATCCGCTATTGCCCGTGCAGGGTTCAGGCCTTTTGGACAGGTCTCCGTACAATTCATGATGGTATGGCACCTGTAAAGCCTGAACGAGTCGTCAAGGTCATCGAGACGTTCGCCGGTCGCGTCGTCCCTGCTATCGACCAACCAGCGATAAGCTGCCAGCAACGCCGCCGGACCGAGATAGCGGTCGCTGTTCCACCAGTAGCTCGGGCAGCTTGTCGAACAACAGGCACAGAGAATGCATGCCGCCGGCTCGTCGATTAACTCCTGGTCCTCTTTGCTCTGCAACCTCTCGTGATGACTCGGCGCAGGGCTCCGTGATTGTAACCAGGGTTTGATCGACGCATATTGTGCATAGAAATTGCTGAGGTCGGGCACCAGATCCTTGACCACCGGCATGTGCGGCAATGGATATATTTTGACGTCCCCTTTGATGCTGTCTGTTGCGACCGTGCATGCGAGCGTGTTGCTGCCGTCGATACTCATCGCACAGGAACCGCAAATACCTTCCCTGCAGGAGCGCCGAAACGTCAACGTAGGATCGATTTCATCCTTGATCTTGATCAATACATCGAGAACCATGGGTCCACAGTCGTCCATGTTGACCTCGTAGGTATCCATGCGTGGATTCTCGCCGCCGTCCGGATCGTAACGATACACCGCGAAACGCCGCACGTTGGCGGAGTCTTGCGGCACCGGATAATGCTTTCCTTTCTTGATGCGCGAGTTTGCTGGTAACAGAAATTCCGCCACAAATTACCCCCTAATGGTCGAATAACGCATTAGTAGACACGCGCTTTTGGCGGTATGGCGTCGACTTCGTCAGTCATCGTCTGTTCATGAACCGGCCGGTAGTCGAATGACACCGTGCCCTCGGTATCCAGCCATGAATACGTATGTTTCATCCAGTTCGCGTCGTCGCGATCGGGATAATCCTCGCGAGCGTGAGCACCCCTGCTCTCTTTGCGGTTTCCTGCAGACTCTATCGTCGCGATTGCGTTCATCAGCAGGTTTTCGAGTTCGAAGGTTTCAACGAGATCGGTATTCCAGATCATCGATCGATCCGATACGCGCACATCACCGAAGGCCGCGTAGGTCTTTCGCAGAAGCTCGATGCCGTCATTCAGCGTGTCGCCGGTTCTGAATACGGCCGCATGGTTTTGCATCACTTTCTGCATTTCGAGCCGAATGTCTGCCGTTGTCCTCGAGCCATCCGCATAGCGCAGCCTGTCGATGCGATCGACGCTCACCGCACCGGCACTAGCCGCCAGCGGCTCGTGTTCCTGGCCAGGTGTCATGGTAGCTGCACAGTGCTGCGCGGCTGACCGTCCGAATACGACGAGGTCGAGCAGCGAATTCGAGCCAAGGCGATTGGCGCCGTGTACGGAAACACAGGCGGCCTCGCCAACCGCCATCAGCCCCGGCACGACTGTTTCCGCGTCGCCGTCTTTCATCGTCACGGCTTCGCCTTTGTAATTGGTCGGCACGCCGCCCATGTTGTAATGCACGGTGGGCAGCACGGGAATCGGCCCTTTTGATATATCGACGCCGGCGAATATTTTCGCAGTTTCGGCAATGCCCGGCAGCCGCTCTTCGATGACCTCGGGTCCGAGATGCTCCAGGTGAAGATGAATATGGTCCTTGTCCGCACCGACGCCGCGACCCTCGTTAATCTCGATCGTCATGGAACGGCTGACGACATCACGGGACGCCAGGTCCTTGGCGTTCGGGGCATATCTCTCCATAAAGCGCTCGCCATCCGAATTGGTCAGATAGCCGCCCTCACCCCGCGAACCTTCCGTAATCAGCATGCCGGCGCCATAGATGCCGGTCGGGTGAAACTGCACGAATTCCATATCCTGCAATGGCAGCCCGGCACGAAGCACCATGGCGCTACCATCGCCGGTGCAGGTATGGGCGGAGGTACACGAAAAATACGCGCGTCCATATCCGCCCGTAGCCAAAATGACCTGGTGCGAACGAAACCGGTGCAATCGACCTTCCTCGAGGTCCAGCGCAACGACGCCGCGGCAGGCCCCGTCTTCCATGATCAGATCGATGGCAAAATACTCGATAAAGAACTCGGCATCGTGTTTCAGCGATTGTTGATAAAGCGTATGTAACATCGCGTGACCGGTGCGATCCGCCGCGGCGCAGGTGCGTTGCGCGGTGCCTTCGCCGAAATTCGTGGTCATGCCGCCGAACGGACGCTGATAGACGCGTCCGTCCTCGGTACGCGAAAACGGCACGCCGTAATGCTCGAGTTCTATCACCGCATCCATCGCTTCCTTGCACATGTACTCGATGGCGTCCTGATCGCCGAGCCAGTCGGCGCCCTTGACCGTGTCATACATGTGCCAGCGCCAGTCATCCTCCCCCATATTGCCGAGTGCGGCACTGATACCGCCCTGAGCTGCCACGGTATGGCTGCGTGTCGGGAAGACCTTCGTAATACATGCGGTTTTGAAGCCGTTCTCGGCCAACCCGAAAGTCGAACGCAAGCCGGCGCCACCAGCCCCGATCACGACAACGTCGTAGCTATGATCGATAAATTCGTAGTCGCTCATCAGAGACCGAAGCCAATTTTCACCAGGGCAAGCATCCCCGCTGCCGCCAACAAGACATGTCCGAGAACGTTCGCCCGCAGAGAAAAGACCTGGATGGTCGGCCCGTGCACATAGTCTTCAATGACCACCTGTACACCCAGCTGGGAGTGATATACGAGCGTAGCGAACGTCAATATCATCGGGATGATGTTCGACGGCCTGGCCAGCCAAACCGATACGGCATCGAACCCCAGGTCCTGAAGTAACAGGATGGACATCAGAAACCACAAACCCAAAATGATCAGCGCGACGGCAGTGAGCCGCTGCGCCCACCAATGACCGGAGCCGCGATGCGATGAACGCTCACTCACAACGTAAGCCAAAGCCAGAGTGTCAGCGCCAGCGACGCCCCCACGACAGTCCAGGCTGACGCTGTAACCTGACGCATTTCGAATCCCTTGCCCACATCCCAGAAGAGATGTCGAATGCCGTTACAGAGGTGAAAGAAAAACGCGAAGCTGAATGCCATCAGCAGCAAGCGACCGACAAACGATCCAAGTAATGCAGTAACTTGCCCATAGGCTTGCGCACTTGAGGACAGAGCGGTAAGCCAGATTGCTAAGATAATGAGCCCGACCGACAACGCGACACCGGTCATTCGGTGCAGAATCGAAAGCGTCATCGTTATCGGCCAGCGATAAACTGTCAGGTGTGGCGACAAGGGTCGACCGGCTTTACTCATTCTTCTTATTTGTTCCTAGAAGTCGACACAACGGCCATTCTTCTCCCAGTCACCGTATCGGGTGGGATCAGGGCCATCTCTTCCACCGATCTCTTTCGGCGGCCTGATACTCCTGCGCTGCGATCCGCCGTTGTCGTCTTTCTTGTCGGCCGCGTTGGCGTCGGTTTTTTCGGCTGCGTCGCTTGTATCATCAGACATGCGGAAAGTATGCCAGACTGTCAAGTCTTGTACAGTTCGGAATATCAACACCATGTCAGCCGAGGTCTACAAATTGATCCGCGTCACCGGGAGCGACGCCGGCGAGTTTCTTCAGGGGCAGCTTACCCAGGATATGGAGCGCGTGCCCCAGACGGGGAGCCTCCCGGCAGCTTGGTGTAACCCGAAAGGTCGCGTCGTATCCCTGCTTCGAATCCTGATGATCGACGGCGGCTACGGGCTTGTTCTGCCGGCCTCCATGGCGGAATCCGTCTGTGAGCGCCTGGCCATTTATCGGCTGCGCGCCGATGTCAGTCTCGAAGTCGAGGGCCCGGACTGGAGTTCACTCACAATTTACCAGGGCGCCGATCTCGAGACACTTGAAAAACTTGATCTCCGCCCGGCGCAGGAAATGAACGCCTGCCGCATTGGTCACGGCCTGGTTGCAGTCAATGTAGGTATCGAGGAAGCATGCATCGAGTTGATGGGCTACTCATCGGACCTCGAGAGCGCCGGGATTACAGATCCCGCTCCCGCCGAAGTCCTGCGTGCCGCCAGAATCCGCGCCGGTATTGCGGAGATCACAGAGCGACATTCAGAAAAATTTACACCGCACATGCTGAATCTCGATCTGCTCGGCGCAATCAGCTTCGACAAGGGTTGCTACACCGGACAGGAAGTCGTTGCAAGAACGCAGAACCTGGGCAGCAGCAAACGTCGCCTCATGCGCTACCGCACTGACGCAATTCTTGAAAGTGGTGACAAACTCAGAGATGGGGACAGGGATGTTGGCGAGGTAATTAACGTCATAGGCCAGGACTTACTGGCAATGACACCGGTCGATTCGCATGACAAGACGCTTCTTGCGAACGGTGTCGAAGTGACACCGATACCTGTCACGAGCTAATTGACTGCAACTTCACTCTTACCTGCTTGCTACCAATTACCAGCACTGCCGCAAGTACCAACGCCATCAAGCCAAAGGCAATCACGATCGGTGTTCTGGTTGAATCCGTTATCAGCACGGACTGGCTGCTCATCAAAGGCCCGAGGCCGGAACCGACAGCGCCCGCGAGCAGCATGTAGGCGACATTCTTATGGTCGGGAACCTTTACAAAACCAAGGGCAAACGCCATATATGAATTAAACGTGGCCGAAATGGACAGGCCGAAAAGGTATCCCATTGCCATGACTACCCGAATGTCTTCAGTGATAAGCATTACAGAGGTTGCTATCACGCCAAGCGATATCATCATGGCGAGAAATTGATGAATTCGGACTTTAGAAACGACATATGTTCCAACCAGTGATCCAAGAAAAGCTGCTTGGAAGACGTTTGACATTACATCGCCAGCCTGACGGGGCGAGGCATCGAATTCCTGCTCCAGATATTGAGGCGCCCAGACGATAACAGTCAGCTTGGCCGCCATGAAGAGCATGACGAGGACTCCCACCAATATTATTCCGGCATTCCATTCGGTTAATTTCTCGCTTTCCTGATCCGTTTTCCTGGTAATTCTTAGCCTCGTGAATACTGCAAGTGCAATTGTCAATAGCGCGAATAATGCCGGCGGGGCGTAACCAATCTGCCAGGAAAGGTTTTCTCCGATTAGATGTGCCGTAATGGCGGTAAAAAAGATGCCTCCGCCGTTGAATGCAGCGTCCTGTGCAACCAGTGCGCTCTGGCGCTGTTTTCCATGCCACGTCTGGCTGATAATCGTTACTGAACCACATACAACGAGGCTGCAACAAAACCCAATTACGGCTAGCGCCGTCGAAAGAATGACTATCCCTGGGGCCTGGAAGATGGCGGCTACGGCGAGAGCAACAGCACCGTATCCGACTATGAGTACGGTCTTGACACTAACTTGATCAAACAAGTAGAAAGCGACGATGTAGCCCGCAAATATGGCTCCCGTGAAAAAGGAAAACAACGACCCAATTACACCGACTTCCGTCGCGAAGGCATCCGCGATCGGTCCGACCAGGAGCCCATAAGGAGCCAGGAAGCCTGCTATGACGAATGCGGCCAACAGACATACTGCTAATGCAGCCACGTTACTGGAAGACATTCGCTTAACCGATGCCGGACGCCACCCTTAGTCGAACACTTCGGGCCGCATGTGTGGGAACAGCAACACGTCGCGAATCGATGCTGAATCCGTGAACAGCATGACGAGCCGGTCTATGCCCACGCCGAGGCCGGCAGTCGGCGGCATGCCGTATTCGAGTGCCCGAATGTAGTCCGCGTCGTAAGACATTGCCTCGTCATCACCGGCCGACCGACTCGCTGCCTGTGTCTCAAATCGTTCAGCCTGGTCCTCGGGATCGTTTAGCTCCGAGAAACCGTTGGCGATTTCCCGGCCGCCAATGAAGAGTTCGAAACGGTCGGTCACGAACGGATCGTCGTCATTTTTTCGCGACAGCGGCGACACTTCGGTCGGATATGCAGTAATGAATATTGGTTCTCGAAGTTTGTCCTCGCAGGTTTTCTCGAATATCTCTATCTGCAACTTGCAACAGCCGTAGCCTTTTTCGATCTTGATATCCAACTTCTTCGCGATTCCGGTCAAGTATTCGAGATCGCGCAATTTGCCCTTGTCGATATCGGGATTGTGTGCAGTGATCGCTTCTTCGACGGACATTCGCACAAAAGATTTCGCAAAATCGTAGTCCTCGCCCTGATAGTGAACCTTCGGTTCGCCCACCAGCGACTCCGACATGCCGCGCAGCATTGCCTCGACCATCTCGATCAGGTCGTTGTAGTCGGCATAGGCTCGATACAGTTCCAGCATCGTGAACTCAGGGTTGTGTTGCGTCGACATGCCCTCGTTGCGGAAACTCCGGTTTATTTCGTAGACCCGTTCGAAGCCGCCGACGATGAGACGCTTGAGGAAGAGCTCCGGTGCGATTCGCATATAGAGCTGCATGTCGAGCGCGTTGTGATGCGTTGTAAACGGTCTTGCGATCGCACCACCGGGCGCCGTCTGCAACATCGGCGTTTCGACTTCGAGATAGTCTTGCGCATCGAGGAAGGCGCGAATGTAGGCGACCAGTTCTGATCTCAGGCGGAAAACACGCCGGCTGTCCTCGTTCATGATCAGGTCGACGTAGCGTTGCCGGTATCTGATTTCGCGGTCAGCCAGACCGTGGAATTTCTCCGGCAGGGGCCGCAAGGACTTGGTGAGCAACCGTACGTCGTCGGCCATCACGGTCAGCTCACCGGTCTTGGTCCTGAACAGGGTTCCCGTGGCGCTGACGATATCGCCTACATCCCACTTCTTGAAACTTTGATAAAGCCCTTCGGCCAGCCGGTCGCGTTCGAGTCGCAGCTGAATCTGCCCGGTCCGGTCCTGCAATTTGACGAAGCTGGCCTTGCCCATCACGCGCTTGACCATCATGCGTCCCGAGACATTTACCTCGACTGCCTCCTCGCGAAGATGCTCATCCTCGTGCTCGCCGAAGGATTGGTGCAATTCTTCGGCGATAGCCGTTCTCCGGAAGTCATTCGGGTACGCGTTGCCGGACTCACGCAGCTCGCCCAGCTTGCGCCGGCGCTCGGCAATGAGCTTGCTTTCTTCTCCGTTTTTGATTTCCTTGTCGCTCACTAGAGTCCCTGCTTCAGGCCTGCTTCAATGAATTCATCCAGGCCGCCATCGAGTACGGCCTGCGTGTTGCCGGTCTCAATCCCGGTTCTGAGATCCTTGATCCTGCTCTGGTCCAAGACGTAGGACCTTATCTGATTTCCCCATCCGACGTCTGCTTTGCTTTCCTCTACCTTCGATGCATCTGCGCGGCGCTTCTGCAGTTCAAACTCATAGAGTTTTGCTTTCAACTGTTTCATCGCCGTTGCCTTGTTCTTGTGTTGCGAGCGGTCGTTTTGACATTGCACGACAATATTCGTCGGCATGTGCGTGATCCGTACCGCAGATTCTGTGCGATTAACGTGCTGACCGCCAGCACCGCTCGCGCGATAGACATCGATACGAAGATCGCCGGTATCGATATCTATATCGATATCGTCGTCTACCTCGGGCGATATGAAGACGCTGGCGAAAGAGGTATGACGTCGATTGCCGGAATCGAAGGGTGACTTTCTGACCAGTCGGTGTACGCCGGTTTCGGTGCGCAACCAGCCGTAGGCATAATCGCCAACGACGCGGACAGTCGCGCTCTTGATGCCGGCGACTTCACCGGCCGATGCCTCGATGACTTCCGTCTCGAAGCGATGAGATTCTGCCCATCGCAGATACATGCGCAGAATCATTTCGGCCCAGTCCTGGGCTTCAGTGCCGCCGGCGCCGGACTGAATATCGACGAACGCGTTGCTGTCGTCCATCTCACCGGAGAACATGCGCCGAAACTCGAGGCCGGCAACCCGTGTTTCAATATCATCGAGATCAGCGGCGACTTCTCCCGCCGTTGCCTCGTCGTCCTCCTCAACGGCAAGTGCGATGAGTTGGTCCGCATCGCCAAGCGCTGTCGAAAGCTCGTCGAGTTCGTCGACCACTTTTTCGAGCTGAGATCTTTCCTTCCCCAGGGACTGCGCGCGTTCGGGATCGTTCCAGATTGAAGGCTCCTCGAGCTCGCGGCGCACTTCGGTCAGGCGTTCGCTCTTGCCCTCATAGTCAAAGATACCCCCTCAACGCCCTCGTGCGTTCCGACAGGTCGCTTATCCTCTGTTTTATCTGGCCGGTTTCCATTAACAATGCCTACGCGGACTGCGCAAAACGCGGCATGTTAACACGGCACAATTTGTTCGACGATCAACTGCGGCGTCTCGACGCCGCGAAATTCGTTGACGTCGAGCCGATAAGCCAGCCTGACGGCACCGCGAATCGGTAATCCGGCCTGGTTGAACGCGATCGCATCTATGACAACGGGGCCATCAGCGGGCTGCACGCGCATTTTGAGGTGATTCTCACCCACCACTCGTTGGTCCACGACAGAAAAGTCGCCGCTCCACATCGGCTCGGGAAAACCGGCACCCCATGGGCCGGACGCGCGTAGCAAATTTGCGAACTTCAGATTCATGGAATCCGGCGGCAGGTTGCCGTCAGTCAGCAGCGCACCGCTGAAATCTGCATCGGGATAGAGTCGCGTGATTTGTTCGGATACGCAGTCGCGAAACTCCGCATAGTGTTTCTCCGCCAGATTCAACCCGGCTGCCATCGCGTGTCCGCCGAATTTTGATATCAGTCCCGGGCGGTTCGCCGAAACGGCTTCGAGCAAATCCCGAACATGCACGCCCGGGACCGAGCGCGCGGATCCTTTCAGGTCCCCGCCGTCATCCCGCGCAAACGCGATGACGGGCCGGTGGCAGCGTTCGCGTACGCGCGAGGCGATAAGGCCGACGATCCCCTGGTGCCAGGACTCGTCGTAGAGACAGACACAGGCCGGAAGATTGCGATCGTCCAGGGAATCGACGTAGGCAAACGCCTGATCACGCATTTTGGTTTCGATATGCCGGCGTTCGCTGTTGATTCGGTCCAGTGTCGCTGCATAACGGCTGGCCAGAGCCGGATCGTCCGTCAACAGGCATTCGATGCCGATCGACATGTCCTCGAGCCGGCCGGCTGCGTTAAGCCTCGGCCCGACGGCAAAGCCCAGGTCCGAGCTCACGGTGCGTCCGATCGAGCGCCCTGACTGAGTTATCAATGCCTGTATCCCGGCGACCGCCTTGCCGGCGCGTATCCGATTCAGCCCCTGGCGCACCAGAATTCTATTGTTCAAATCGAGGGTAACGACATCTGCGACCGTGCCCAGAGCTACCAGATCGAGATAGTTGGCCGGTATCTTCGCACTACCGTCGACTCCTTCGGACTCGAGCGCGCGACCGAGTGCCGCCATCAGATAAAAAGCGACGCCGACACCGGCCAGGTGGCGGCTCGGGAAGTCGCTATCAGGGAGGTTCGGGTTGAGCATCGCTTTGGCTTTGGGCAGTTCGCCGCCCGGCAGGTGATGATCGGTAATCAATACCGGGATGCCCAATCGCTCCGCTTCTGCGACGCCGGCAATGCTGGACACGCCATTATCGACCGTAATCAGCAGGGCCGGCGATCGGCCGGCAGCGACCCGGACAATCTCTGGCGTAAGTCCATAGCCGAACTCGAAACGATTCGGCACGAGATAGTCGACCTTGACGAAACCGAAGTCCCGGAGACAACGAATTACGAGTGCCGTACTCGTCGCGCCATCGGCATCGAAATCGCCGATCACGATGATGTGCCTGTCCCGGTACTCGAGCAAGAGGTTGACCGCGTCCGTAACGCCGTCTAATGAACTGACCGGCGCAAGATTCGAAAGGCTTTGATTCAGGTCTGCCGGATCGTCTATGCCTCGCACCGCATAGACGCGTGCGAGCACCGGATCAAGATCGACCAGCGCTGCCAGCGCCGGCTTCTGTGGCACGCCTCTCTCTTTTAGTGTTCGGTACGGTGACATCGACAGGTTTTTACAACAAAGGGGACACCGGGCGCCAGTAGCGAAACGCATCGAATCGGGCATATCTGGCCGATAGTCCATCACGGAACAACAGGACCACGCGATCGAGCCGACCTCTGCGCAACAGCCATCGAAGCTCGTCCAGGTGCTGCGCCAGCACATCGCCGTCCCCGGCCCCGGCCGGGGTCACGACGACGAGGTCCTTGGCAGCAATTTCGAGACATCTGGCGAAGTTCCCGGGCCACGGCTCGATAACGCCCGTGCAGCTCTCCCAATAGCCTTGCAGCAACGGCTCCGCGCCGAAAAATGGCGGCAACAATGCGACTTTTTTCTCCGGTGCCATGCCGCCGCCCCACAACCAGACCGAATTGACCGGCATCAAGCCTTCCGCTTCGCGCCGCAAGTTTGCCTCATGCTCGTGCAGGCACGTTTGTAAATCACCGGTGAGTTTCAGATAGCTTGCCGCCGCCGTACCTGAGGGCATGAAATCGTCGGGCTCCAGGCCATCGATTGCCAAAGCAGACACCGTCGCAGTTGAGATTGAATTATTGCCTCGCAGATAAATGTTTTCGCCAACACTGGCGAACGCAAAGTTTGAATCGTCGCCCAATGATTCCTGCAAGTGGTCGAAGATGTCGCGCATGTCCGAATTTGGCGACTGTACACCGACAAGTGCATGCAAACAGAGATGGTTGAGCCTGGTCTCCAGATGCGTAGGGTCGGCTGCCGCGATCCACACGGTGGGCCGGTCCCCGGTCTGCCCCCACAACCGGAGCGCCGCCAGCCCCTCCCCGGGCACCGATTGTCCGGCTGCGGACAGCACCCTGGCGAACAAGTCCGCGGGCTTTTCCTGACATTGCAATGTACCGCGGGACAACCAGCGTCGTTGTTTGGCGTCGCTAATGCCGCCGGACATTGCTGCCGGCAATACGATGATTGCTTGTCTCAATTTCTTATTTGCCGTAAGTATGCCCCGATGCGTAGCATGGTAGCGAAGCACTTCAGGCAATTCATTGAAATTTACGAGAGATCAGGTTTCCAATATCACGATTCGCCGCGTCGATTCGGGGGCAATCATGGTCGGCGATCAATTGCTAAGCGACAATTTCGCGCTGACGACGGACGAAGTACTTGCAGAATGGCCGGCGAGCGTCATAGACGACCTGAGCGAGAATGACCTCGAACCGCTCATTGCTTCGCAACCGGAGGTGATATTGCTAGGCACAGGTTCGAAGCCCCGCTTTCCGCCGCGCGAACTGGTTTTCTCCCTGGCGCGCCAGGGTATTGGCCTCGAGGCGATGGACACAGCTGCTGCCTGCCGCACCTTCAATATCCTGATCGGCGACGGCCGCAAGGTTGCTGCAGTGCTTATCGTCAAAGATTGACCGCGGAAGTACGGACAAAGGGGTCAGAGCCCTTTTCTGATAAAGGGCTCTGACCCCTTTTTTCCTTTTTTAGCCCCAATCAATCCAGCATGAGGTCGCCGAAAACGCCGTGGCTCTCCATCATGCTGCGGAGGTTGCCGATCGCCTCTAGCTGGATCTGCCGAACCCTCTCCCTCGTCACGCCGATTTCATTGCCGATTTGTTCGAGCGTGAGGCGCCGATGACCGTGCAATCCGTATCGACGTTCCACCACGGCCCGCTGTTTGTCGCCTAGCTCGAAAATCCACCGGTCGAGAATGGTATTTACCGTGTCCTGCTGGGCGCGCTGCGCGGGCTCCGAATCGGGTCTCGCAGGCAGCGAGTCCAGCGGCCCGCGCTCGTCGTCGGTCGAGCTCGAGTAAATTGTGACGCGCTCGTGCAATGCCAACAGCCTCTCGACAACGGCGACGTCCTTGTCCAGGTATTCTGCAATCTCTGCCGCAGTTGGATGGCTGTTCTGGGCCTGACGGAGAGTCCGTGAAGCACGCATGCAGGCATTAATCTCCTTGATCACGTGTATGGGCAGTCTAACCGTGCGTGACTGGTTCATGATCGCGCGCTCGATGGTCTGTCGAATCCACCAGGTCGCATAGGTCGAGAAGCGACAACCGCGCTCGGGATCGAATTTCTTGACGGCATGGATCAGCCCCAGATTGCCTTCCTCGATGAGGTCCAGCATCGGCAGCCCGCGATTGATGTAGCGACGCGCAATTTTCACGACCAGGCGCAGATTGCTTTCGATCATGCGATGCCGCGCAGGCTCGTCACCCTTCTGGATGAGGCGCGCGAACTTGACTTCCTCGGATGCCGTGAGCAACGGCGATACGCCTATTTCATTCAGGTACAGAGAGATGGGATCGCTGCTACGACCCGTCTTGGTCACTTCACGAAATATCTCACCCACGTTACCGTCCCTCCCCACTTCGGGAGCGGACCACGACCACGTCAAACGACGATCAAGTCGAATTATCTCGCAGGCAAATACTGTCGCGGGTTAACTGGCTTGCCATTGCGCCTGATTTCAAAATGCAGTCGCGGCTTTCCCCCCGGCCCCTCACCCATCGTCGCTATTTTTTGCCCCTTTTTGATGGCCTGGCCTTCTCTGACCAGCAGCGACGCGTTGTGCCCGTATGCACTCAGGTAAGTGTCGTTATGTTTCACGATGATAAGCTCTCCGTAGCCTATTAGTCCACTTCCGGAGTACACAACGGTGCCAGTGGCGGCCGCATTCACAGGCTGCCCGGTTGAACCGTCGATCAGGATGCCGGTGCCGGTGCCCGGACGGTCACCGAATTCGACTGTAACCTTGCCGGTAGCCGGCCAGTTCCATGGCGGCGCCGGTTGTGTCGGAATCGGTGGCAGTGGACGTGGCGTCGTTGATTTCGACGCAGCTTGCGACGAGGCCCGGCGCTCTCCGGGTGGTGGGGTCAGGCGAATGGCCTGGCCAGGATAGATCAATGAGCCGCTACCGAGTTTGTTCCAGCGCGCCAGGTCACGTGCATCTTCGCCATATCGCCAACCGATCGTGAAAAGCGTTTCGCCCGTGCGCACGATGTGTTGTTCCCTTGGCGTGTGATCCCAGCGAGTCTTCGGTCCGCAGGCAACGAGGAGAAGCAGTACCGCCATCGCAACGAAGCAACGTATTCCTGCCATGTCCCACTAGTCCATATTTGTGATGATGAGGCCGATTACTATTACCAGCAAGACCACCGCCCAACCGATACGCTCGACATATTTCGGCAGCAAGGTGGCCATACGTTCCCCGCCGGCCACGATCAGTCCGGCAACGAGGAAAAACCTGGCACCGCGACCGACAAGAGACGCGATCACGAAGCCCGGTAGATTAAGCGCGGCAGCGCCGGCAGAGATCGTGAAAATCTTATAGGGTATCGGCGAGAAACCAGCAACGAAAACCGCCCAGACACCCCATTCGTCGAACCACTGCCTGCCTTTGAGATAGGTCTGCCAGTATCCCATGTTGTGTAACCAGGGCTCGATTGCCTCCAAAGACCAGTAACCGATGGCATAGCCGGCAATACCGCCGAGCAAGGAAGTTACTGTCGTTACCGTTGCAAATCGCCAGGCGCGCATTCTGTTCGCGAGACACATCGGCGCCAGCATCACGTCAGGCGGAATCGGAAAGAAGGACGATTCGGCGAAGCTCAGGATCCCCAGGTAGCGTTCGGCATGTCGATGAGCAGACCAGGCAAGTACGCGATCGTAAAGGGGACCGAACAGACGCAAAGCTAGTGAATCCTTTGATAAAACATTTGATTAATAATAGTACACATTAAACTGATTTTATTACTGTTTTCCGCGAACAAGCGGGACAAAACTGACGAGTCCCAGCGATTCCTGTTCGAATCTTTCGTTGCGCCTGGATACTTTGACCAGTTCCTGGCGACCGGCGGGCCCGATCGGTATGACCAGGTGGCCCCCGGGTTCAAGCTGCTGCAGGAGCTTTTCCGGAAGCGCATCAGCGGCCGCGGCAACGATGATGCCGTCATAGGGCGCATATTTCGGCCAGCCCTCCCAGCCGTCGCCGAGTCGATAGTGAACGTTGTAGATGTCCAAAGATCGTAGTCGTTGTTTGGTCTTTCTGAGGAGTTCAGGAATCCGCTCCACCGAATAGATCTCCTTGACCAGCGGTGCAAGCACGGTCGTCTGATATCCGCAGCCGGTTCCGATTTCGAGAATGCGCCCGCCTTCCAGCCCCTCCAGCAATGCCTCCGTCATCCTCGCGACGACGTAAGGTTGACTAATGGTCTGTCCAAGTCCGATCGGCAACGCCGTGTCTTCATAAGCGCGGCTCGCCAGGGCCTCGTCGACGAACAAATGGCGTGGAACATTGCGGATCTGTTCGAGAACCTCGACGGACTTTATGCCGGACTCATGAAGGCGCCGCACGAGCCGGTCGCGCGTCCGTGCCGATGTCATTCCAATACCGCGAATGGCCTGGCCCTGATCGATCATTTGTCGAGCCACTTTCCAAGCTGCGGCAACGCCTCGTGCCAGGTCAGATCCACTTTCAACGGCGTCACGGAAACGGCACCTTTGTCGATGGCTTCGAAATCCGTGCCGGGCCCTGCATCCTGGCCCGGACCAGCGGGGCCTATCCAGTAGATCGTCTTGTCCTGCGGATCCTTGGTTTTGATCAACGGTTCGGAGCGGTGCCTGAAGCCCAGACGAGTTGCCTGAACCCCCGTCAGCTCGTCATACGGCCGATCAGGCACGTTGACGTTCAGAATTACATCGTTAGGTAGCGGCTTTTGCTGCAGTTTCTCTACCAGGTCGCAGGCCACTTTCGCTGCCGCCGCAAACTGGCCTCCCTGGTGACCGACCAGGGACACCGCGATCGCCGGGTAGCCGAGAAATCGACCTTCCATAGCGGCGGCGACCGTACCGGAATAGATGACATCGTCGCCGAGGTTTGCGCCATGATTGACTCCGGCGACAACGATATCCGGCTCGATGTCCAGATAGCCGGACAGTGCAAGGTGAACACAATCGGTTGGCGTGCCATTGACGAAATAGCGATTCTTCGTCACTTCGTGAATTCGCAGTGGCGCATGCAAGGTGAGCGAATTACTGGCTCCGCTATGATTTCTGTCGGGTGCGACGACGACAACGTCCGCTATCCCGGCGAGTGTGTCTGCTAACAGTGTAATTCCGGTGGCGAGATAGCCATCATCGTTGCTTACTAGAATTTTCACATTACATCCATGAATGAGTAGGTTTCGTGGGTTTTCGAAGCCGCGCTCACTATACTCAAAGTTCCCCTCTTGCCATAGCGGTGATTACGAAGGCCATGGCGCCAACCAAGGACAAAAACGGGCCCTCGCCGCAGGACGATGACGCCGACCTCTTCCGACGCCGGATGTCGGACGCACGGCCTTTGCGTCAAGACACCGTTTCGACGCCACCGAGCCGCCCCACACCCAAAGCCAGCTTCAGCCGGCGCGATGAACGGGATGCCTTACGAGAGAGTCTCGAGCCGGATGCCGAGTCAATGGAATTTGAAAGCGGCCAGAATCTCTCATTCGCACGACCGTCCGTCGGCCGCCGTACGTTTCGAAAGCTGGCCCGTGGAAATTTCAGTGTTCAGTCCGAAATCGACCTGCACGGGCTAATCGTCGCCGAAGCAAGGACGGCTCTCGCGGAATTCATAGAGGAAAGCGTCGATCGCGGTCACCATTGCGTGCGCGTCATACATGGCAAAGGGCTTCGTTCGGGACACCGGGGCCCGATTCTGAAACGCAAAGTCGATACCTGGCTCAGAAAATGGGACGCCGTGCTGGCATTTATCTCCGCCCGACAGGTCGACGGCGGTACCGGCGCCGTCTACGTGCTATTGAAAAAGAATTGACCGGGGTCAGACCCCGGGTCTGACCCCAACATCCTGGTACCTGGCAATTTCTCTGAGAACTGCCGTGGCGTAGCCGCCGCGCGCCAGGAAGAAATCCAGCCAGACAGTATCGGCGGCACATTCCCAGTCGAAATCTCTTGCTGCCAGACGAAGCGCTCGCCTCGCAGGCTGAACTCCTTCATTCGCCAGTCCGTCCCGCAGTTCGGGAAAGCGGCTGACGATCGCCTGTTCACGGTCCGCGATATCGCCCTCGCTCTGCAGCGCGCCAGCGCCCCACAATGCGCCGCTGGGGTGAATGTCGAGTTCGCCGATGCGTCGTTTGAGCTCGCTGTCGATGGAATCGACATAAAATATACTCGCGCTGCCGTCGAGACTGGCGCAGTCGCCGGGCAGCAGCGAATTCCAGATCCCGTTTCGGACCCTGTCGTCGAGAATATGATTGAATAGAAAAGATCGCGGCGCCGATATGGCCATGCTCCTCTTGCTTCGCGACAAGCGCTTGCCTGAAAAGTAGTCGATAGCGAGACCGAGATTGCTACCGTCCCGCCCGAAGCGCTGCTCGCCGAAATAATTCGGCACTCCGGCATCCCGAATAATTGCCAGCCGCTCGTTCAGACCGTCCGCCGACGGTTTGACACTTTTCAGTGCGATGCGAAAATGATTGCCACGATGCGCACCGCGACGCAGTTTACGACGATGCTTTGCCTCCCGCAGCACGCGCACTCCTGTCAGATCAAGTTTCGACCAGTCCACTTTGCCGCCTGCAGGCCGACGAATGCTGAACCATTGTGTCGTTAACGCATGGCGATCCTTCAATCCGGCATATCCCACATTGGATTCGGCAACATTGACGAAATCGGCGAGACCTCGTGCAACCCAGGTCGTATTGGCACCGTCTTTCTCGATTTGCAGGTAATCGTGCTCTCCATCCCCGGACAGCTCGTAGGCCAGCAACTCATTCACCTGAAAGTCGGCGTTGTCTTTTCTTATCTGGCAGGATATGACCGGTTCGCCGTAGGCGCGGTGCCAGTCCGGCAACCGGTGGTCAGTCACTCGTCGTCTTTAGAATCGGTGGCGGGAACCACCTGGTAGAAAGTTTCATGCCGGCCGATCAGGCCCAAATCCGTTCGTGCTCTTTCTTCTGCTGCTGCCCGGCCGTTCTTCAGATTCAAGACTTCCGCCTCGAGCGCGACGTTGCGCTCCTTGAGGCTCTCATTCTGCAGCCGTTGCATGGCTACGGCCCGGCGTAACTCTCGGGTTTTACGATAACCGTCATCGGACAGCCACAGCCTGGCTTGCATGCCCAGTCCGAGAATCAGCAGTGCCGAGAGTATCCAGCGCGAAAAACGCATTGTGTCCCCAAAACCCAAATCGCTAATCAATCCGGGGCGCCGCGACCGAGAATGCCTCCCTTCCTGCGTATCCGGCCTCGCTGCCCAGTTGCTCTTCGATGCGTAGCAGTTGGTTGTATTTCGCGATCCGGTCCGATCGTGACAAAGAGCCGGTCTTTATCTGTGTGGCCCTCGTCCCGACCGAGATGTCTGCAATCGTGCTATCAGACGTTTCACCGGACCGGTGGGAGATTACCGACGAGTAGTCTCCCTCAACTGCCATAGTAATTGCATCAAGAGTTTCAGATAAGGTACCGATTTGGTTGGGTTTTATCAACACAGAATTTGCAATTTTATTGTCGATTCCACGCGCCAGTATTTTGGTGTTGGTGACAAAGAGGTCATCGCCGACAAGCTGCACCCGGGATCCCAGCCTCTCCGTAAGCTGGGCCCAACCATCCCAGTCACCCTCGTCCATGCCGTCTTCTATCGAGATGATCGGGTAGGCATCGACAAGTTCGCTCAGAAAATCACAAAAGCCCGCCGCATCGAAATCCCGCCCTTCCGATTCAAGCCGGTATCGGCCGTCAATATAGAACTCGGAACTCGCAACATCCAGGGCCAGCAGTATGTCCTTGCCGGCCTCGAAACCGGCACATCCGATTGCCTCGACGATCGTGTCCAGAGCGGCCACGTTGGACGGCAGGTCCGGCGCAAATCCACCTTCGTCGCCTACGGCAGTGTTCAGATTCATGCCCTGTAATACATCCTTCAGCGCATGAAATATTTCTGCACCGTATCGAAGCGCCTCTGCAAAGTTGGCTGCGCCGACCGGCAAAACCATGAACTCCTGAATGTCGACGCTGTTGTTTGCGTGGGCCCCGCCATTGATGATGTTCATCATCGGCAGCGGCATCGTCGTGCTGTCACCCAGGTGTCGAAAAAGCGACAGGCCTTTTGACTGCGCTTCGGCTTTCGCGACTGCCAGCGAAACGGCAAGCAATGCATTGGCACCCAGATTCGCTTTGTTGTCGCTACCGTCCAGTTCGATCATCGTCTGATCGACGGCGCGTTGATCGCCGAAGGACCCTGCGAGCAATACATCACGAATTACTCCATTGACATTTGCGACCGCCTTTTGCACGCCAAGGCCCGAATACCTGGACTTGTCGCCGTCGCGAAGTTCTACCGCCTCGCGAGTACCGGTCGATGCGCCGGACGGTACGGCAGCACGACCGGCACTGCCGTCCTCGAGACTTACGTCGGCTTCAATCGTCGGATTGCCTCGGGAATCAAGAATCTCCCGGCCCCGGATATCTACGATCCTGATCACGTTCCCAGACCGAATTCCGCTTCCTGAAAGCCCGCCTCTTTGACCTTGTCGTCGATCGCCTTCAGCGTTTCAAGGAGCGCTCGCATCTTGCCCAGAGGCCAGGCGTTCGGCCCGTCGCTCAACGCGTCATCGGGACTCGGATGTGTCTCCATGAATATGCCGGATACGCCGGCAGCTGTCGCTGACCTGGCCAGCACGGGAATGAACTCGCGTTGACCGCCCGATGCGCTGCCCTTGCCGCCCGGTAACTGCACGGAGTGTGTGGCATCGAAGACTACCGGGCAGCCGGTTCCGCGTAATACGGCAAGGCTGCGCATATCCGAGACAAGGTTGTTGTAGCCGAAGGAAAAACCCCGTTCACACACCATGACATTGTCATTACCGGTCGATTTGGCCTTGTCGACGACGTTTTGCATTTCCCACGGCGACAGGAACTGACCTTTCTTGATGTTAACGGGCCTGCCCTGACTTGCAGCGTTCAAAATAAAATTCGTTTGCCTGCAGAGAAAAGCCGGCGTCTGTAAAACATCGACCACCGACGCGACTTCGGCCATCGGCGTATCTTCATGCACATCCGTCAAAACCGGTACCCCAATCTGGGACTTAACCTCGGCGAGAATACGCAGTCCTTCTTCCTGCCCCGGGCCGCGGAATCCGTCCTTCGAGCTTCGATTGGCCTTGTCGAACGACGACTTGTAAATAAACGGGATTTTCAAGTCTGCGCAGATTGACTTGAGTTGGCCGGCCGTATCGACGGCCAACCCCTCACTTTCCACGACACAGGTTCCCGCAATCAGAAAAAACGGTTTATCTGCCCCGGCATCAAAACCACATAGCTTCATGCCTGCGCTACCTTCGGCATCTCCCCGCTGTGGTGGAGCCGCGTGGCCACTATGAACCCGGTAAACAGCGGGTGGCCGTCACGCGGGTTGGAAGTGAATTCCGGGTGAAACTGGCTGGCAATGAACCAGGGATGGCCCGGTATCTCGATCATCTCGACCAGATCGTCCACCGATACTCCGGAAAAACTGATGCCGGACTTCTCGAGGACGTCGCGGTAGTTGTTGTTGACTTCATAACGGTGCCGGTGGCGCTCGTGGATTTCCTCTTTCCCGTAAACCGTTGCAGCAAGCGAGCCAGCGACGAGATCCACTTTCTGTGCACCGAGGCGCATGGTGCCACCCAGATCTGATTGCTCACTGCGCTGTTCGCGTTCGCCAGCCGAGGTTTCCCACTCGGTGATCAGCGCAACGACAGGGTGTGGCGTGCCGCGTACGAATTCGGTGCTGTGCGCGCCATCGAGTCCGGCGAGGTTCCGCGCCGCCTCGATAATGGCCACCTGCATGCCGAGACATATGCCGAGGTAGGGAACGCCGTTTTCCCTTGCATATCGAACCGCGGCGATCTTGCCCTCGATTCCGCGGTCACCGAAGCCGCCGGGTACGACGATGCCATCCATGCCGTGCAAACATTCGACGCCCTTGTCCTCAATATCCTGTGATTCGATGTATCGGATGTTGACGCGCGTTCGAGTGTGTATGCCGCCATGCAACAGCGCTTCGGAAAGCGATATATAAGAGTCCCGAAGATCGACATACTTGCCGACCATCGCAATATTGACCTCGCTTTTCGGATTCTGCTTTGCTTTGACGACCGTGTCCCACTCACTGAGATCGGCTACCGGGAGGTCCAGGCCCAATTTCTTCGTAACGATCTCATCCAGGCCCTGATCTTTCATAATTGCCGGAATCTTGTAGAGATCGTCGACGTCATAGGCTGAAATAACGGCAGCTTCCTGCACATTGGTGAACAATGCGATCTTCTTGCGATGTTCCGAGGGCAGCACCTGTTCCGAACGGCAAACGAGTATGTCCGGCTGTATACCGATGGAACGAAGTTCCTTGGCCGAGTGCTGCGTCGGCTTGGTCTTGATCTCGGAAGATGTCGCGATATACGGCACCAGCGTCAGATGCACATAGACGACCCTATCGTGCCCGAGCTCGATGCCCATCTGTCGGATCGCCTCCAGAAACGGCAGCGATTCGATGTCACCTACCGTACCACCGATTTCAACCAGACAGATATCGGCATCGCCAGCACCTTTCTTGACACTTTTCTTGATTTCATCAGTGATGTGCGGGATGACCTGTACAGTCGCACCGAGGTAGTCGCCCCGCCGTTCCTTGGCAATGACGCTCTCGTAAATCCTGCCAGTCGTGAAATTGCTGTCCCGTCCGGTAGTTGTGCGGACGAATCGCTCGTAGTGGCCGAGATCGAGATCCGTCTCGGTGCCGTCTTCAGTTACGAATACCTCGCCGTGCTGGAAAGGGCTCATCGTGCCCGGGTCGACGTTGAGGTAGGGATCCAGCTTGATCATGCTGATCGACAGTCCGCGTGACTCCAGAATCGCACCGAGGCAAGCAGAAGTGATCCCCTTACCCAGGGAGGACACCACGCCGCCAGTGATGAATACATACGATGTCATGTAAGGGCCCTTAGGGCTTCGGGAAATAACAAAGGGTCAGAACAAAAAACACGATTTCGTGCTTTTCTTCCAACCCTTAAGGACTACAGTCCGGCTTCCCGTCGCTGGATGAAAGACGGTTTTACAAGTTACCAGATCATCAGGTCATTAACAATGACGCCTTAGTTAATGTAGCGCCGGGCGATTACGCCAGCGAATGCCGTAACCATTTGATTTACTTGCCTCGGCCGCGACCCACAGGTCACCGATGGCGACCAGGCAGTCGCCCGAATACAGCAACGGAATCCGCTGTCGCATCCACGGTACGATGCCGTCTTCCTGCAGCAGTTTTTTGAGTTTATGGGTACGTTTTCGACCCGCCGGACAAAATTCCTCGCCGCCTTGCCGAAACCGTAATGCGAGCCCGTTCTGGACGGCCGCACAATCGATACCGCCATCGACACCGGCTTCCAGGCGCATTTGGCCTCTCCCCACGCCTAAGTCCAGCCAGTTCCCGCCCGCCGTCAGTTTCGTTGCAGCAAGCATCCCGTCATCGGGCACCGCGGCAAGCAGGTACAACTTGTTACGGTATCGCCTGATCTCGGCGCCCGGCCACTCGACCAGCGGTTGGGCGTCCTCGCGCGCTGGAATCAACTCCCGCGTAATCTGTAGCAGGCGCGTCGCGGGTGGCGGCGGCAGACCGCACTGTCTCGCAGCGTAGCGCAGCAAGTTGCGTTGCCGGTACTCCGACAGGGATTTCAGCCCATCGATGTCGAGCTTGTCCGGTTTTTCGCCTGTGGCCAGATTTGTCAGGTCCAGCTGTGCGAGATCATTTAGCAGTTCACTGGCTTCCGCAGCCAGGGCGGCGCTTTTGCCGAGCCGTTTTGATACGCCCGGCCATCGTTCGGCAAGCGCGGGAATGATATCCCTGCGCAGAAAATTCCGGTCGAAGCGTGTGTCCAGATTGCTGGGATCATCAATCCAGCAGAGTCCGTGTTCCTCTGCGTAGCTCGCCAGGTTGTTGCTGCTGATATACAGCATTGGCCTTACAAGCATGCCTTCAGAAAAGCGCTGCAGTGCCCCAATACCGGCAAGTCCAGCGAGGCCGCTACCCCTCATCAGGTTCAGGAGCAAAGTCTCAGCCTGATCGTCTATATGGTGCGCACTGAGAAGCCAATCGTCTTCTTCAACTATGTCACGGAAAGCATCGTAGCGAGCCTGCCGGGCAGCTGCTTCGAGACCATGTCCGGATTTGTCATCGACTACCACCGTCTGGCTGACGTAGGGAACATCGAGTTCGTGCGCCACGTTCCGGCAATGCGCCTCCCAATCGGGTGCGTCCTCATGCAGACCGTGATTGATGTGAATCGCCACGACAGGCGTCTGATGGTCTTCGGCACTCACCACCAATGCGTGCAGCAGAACGCTTGAATCGATTCCGCCGCTGAATGCGACGAGATAACGGCGCGGCTTTGCTCTGTTCCCTTGCAGTTCTGCGAGACGCGATAACAAATCTTCTGCATTAAACGTCATTTATGGCCGCGCTATTCCTTGAATTGGCCGAATCCGGCGAGGCGGCGCTGTCGCGATTCGAGAAGTTGATCGATATCGAGCCGATCGAGTTCTTCGAGGTACTTCAAAAGAGCATTGCGGATGACATCCGCTGCCGCCGACGGATCACGATGGGCGGCACCGAGCGGCTCAGGCAATACTTCGTCGACTAATCCGAAATCATTGAGGCTCTCCGCCGTTATGCGCATTGCCTCCGCGGCTTCTTCTGCTTTATCGGCGCTCTTCCAGAGAATCGATGCACAACCTTCCGGTGAGATGACGGAGTAGACGGCATACTGCAACATCAACAATCGATCGCTGACACCGATCGCCAAAGCGCCGCCCGATCCGCCCTCTCCGATGACGATGCTGACGATAGGTGTTCGCAAACCTGCCATCAGGTACAGGCTGTGGGCGATTGCCTCGCTTTGCCCGCGCTCTTCGGCGCCCACCCCGGGATATGCACCGGGGGTATCTATCAGCGTAACGACAGGCAACGAGAATTTCTCCGCCATTCTCATCATACGTTGCGCTTTACGATAGCCCTCCGGCTTCGGCATTCCGTAATTTCGACGCACACGTTCTTTGGTATCGCGACCCTTCTGATGGCCGATAAACATCACCGGTCGGCCGTCCAGCCTGCCTACCCCGCTGATGATCGCAGGATCATCAGCGAACATGCGATCGCCATGCAATTCCTGAAAGTCGGGAGAAATGTTTTCGAGATAGTCGGCCGTATAAGGACGCATCGGATGACGAGCGATCTGTGCGATTTGCCAGGCGCTGAGTTTGGAGAAGATGCTTTTGGTCAGAGCCTCGCTCTTGCCTTTGAGCCTCGAAACCTCTTCGTTGATGTTGATTTCGGAATCGTCGCCGACGAATCGAAGCTCATCGATCTTGGCCTCGAGTTCGGCAATCGGCTGTTCGAAATCAAGGAACTTAAGATCCATAAGCCGTTGTTTTTATGAGCACGGAAGACGGACTCTACATCATTTCCTTGCCCGGTGCGTAGAGCAATCTGACACTATTCTGACCGAGCAAAGCGGCCAGTTTGTCCCGCAATTCGCGGCTCGGGCGAACGGTCCATTCGGGTCCCAGGTTCAGGCGGGCCGCGGCATCCGTGCCGGTATACTGCACCGAAACATCGCAAGATCCTTCGCGATAGGGCAGCAACACATCGTGCAGGCGTGTCAGAAGTTCTTCGCCCTGGCCATTGGGCGCCAGACTCAAGACCATACCCTTTGCCTGTTTCTCGATAGCGTTATCGATTGCCGTTACGCGCCTGGCGCTGACCCGCCAGGCCGAAAGGAAATCGTCGTAGCGCAGGGTGCCGCTGACGACGATGATCTCGTCCTTGACCAACAAGGACCGAAATTGCTGATATGCCTCCATCGAAAAACTGCTTTCGAGGCGGCCGGAATCGTCGTCAAGGACAACGGTAACCCGATTGCCTCGTCTGCGAATATCCATGATCAATCCGGCGACCGTGACCTCGCGGCCCGTCCGTGCGTAAGCCTTTTCACCGTTACCGGTTGTCGGTGGCGGTTCAGAACTGATATCGCCCAGCTTACCGTCTGCCAGATAGCGTGCATCCTTGGCAATAGCATCGAACGGATGGCCGGACAGATACAATCCGAGCGCCTCTTTTTCCTTCTGCAGAAATTTACGTTCGCTCCACTCGATAATGTCGCTTGCAGCGATTGGCTCCGCTGCTTTCACGGGTTTGTCGATTCCGAACATGTCGTTTTGACCAGCTGCACGGGCACGCGCTTCCTGGTCGGCGCATTTCATCGAGTCGGGCAGAGCTTTCAACAGGCTCCGACGTGTCTGCGCGAAGCCGTCCATTGCACCGGCCTTGACCATTGCCTCAATAGCCCGGCGATTGAGTTTTTCCTGGCCCAACCGGCGGCAGAACTCATTCAGGCCGACGTATGCGCCACGCTTTTTTCGCTCGTCAATGATTGAATCGACAACATTGCGCCCAACGCCCTTGATCGCACCGAGTCCGTACAGGATTGAATGCTCGCCGGCCACGCTGAACTGATAGCCGGACTTGTTGATGTCCGGAGCCTTTAATTCCAGCCCTGTCTGCCTGCAATCATCCTTGACCGTCAGGAGCCGATCAGTATTGTCCAGATCAGCGCTCATCACGGCCGCGGTAAACGCCGCCGGATAATGTGCCTTGAGAAATGCTGTCTGATAGGCCAGCAATGCGTAAGCTGCCGAATGCGACTTGTTGAAGCCGTAGCCTGCGAATTTTTCCATCAGATCGAAAATGCGCGTTGCCGTAAAATCGGCTACGCCGCGCTTCATCGCGCCATTGACAAAAACTTCGCGTTGCTTGGCCATTTCCTCGGGCTTTTTCTTGCCCATTGCACGCCGTAGAAGATCGGCGCCGCCAAGCGTATATCCTGCAAGTATCTGCGCAATTTGCATCACCTGTTCCTGATAGAGGATGACGCCGTAAGTCTCACTTAGAACGGAGGTCAGATCAGGGTGCAGGTAATCCGTGTTCGACTTGCTGGCGTCATGCCGGCGCGAAATAAAATCGTCCACCATGCCGGATTGCAATGGGCCCGGGCGAAACAATGCGACCAGCGCAACAAGGTCCTCGAAGTGATCGGGCTGCATGCGTGTAACAAGATTGTGCATGCCGCGTGACTCGAGTTGAAAAACAGCCGTCGTGCTGCTCGTCCTCAACATCTCGAAGGTCCTGGCATCGTCCATCGGAATACTCGATATGTCGAGGTGCAACTCCGGGTCGCCGGCATTGACGATGTCGACTGCCCAATCAATGATCGTAAGCGTTTTCAATCCCAGGAAATCGAACTTGACCAGACCTACCGCCTCGACGTCATCCTTGTCCAGCTGAGTGACGACATTTTCACCGCCCTCCTCGCAATACAGCGGCGTGAAGTCGGTCAGTTTGTCCGGCGCGATGACGACACCGCCCGCATGCTTGCCGGCATTTCTGACGAGGCCCTCGAGCGACCTGGCCAGATCGATGGTCGATCGAACTTCCTCATCGTTCTTGTACATGGCCGCGAGCTCTTCCTCCTGCTGCAGCGCTTTGTCGAGCGTAATTCCCAGTTCAAAAGGCACCTGTTTTGCGATGCGGTCGACGAACCCATATGGGTGACCCAGTACTCGCCCGGCGTCCCGAATAACCGCCCGTGCCGCCATGGTTCCGTAGGTGATGATTTGCGACACGCGATCGCGACCATACTTCTCGGCAACGTATTCGATGACCCGGTCGCGACCCTCCATGCAGAAGTCGATGTCGAAGTCAGGCATCGATACACGCTCAGGATTGAGGAATCTCTCGAACAGTAAATCGTGCTCGAGTGGATCGAGGTCGGTTATTCCTAACGCCCAGGCGACCAGCGAGCCGGCCCCCGAACCGCGGCCAGGCCCGACCGGTATGCCGTTGTCCTTGGCCCAGCGAATGAAATCCGCAACGATCAGGAAGTATCCTGCAAACCCCATGTCACAGATCACTGCAAGTTCCGTTGCCAGCCGGCCCCTGTACGGTGCCGCGAGACTTTCCTTTTCAGCAGCTTGAGTATTTAGCTTGCGAGACATCCGGGCCAGCGCGGCCTCCAGGCCTGACTCTGACTCAGATATTAGAAACTGCTCGGTTGTTTGACCGTCGGGCACCGGAAACGCCGGCAAATAACTCTCGCCGAGTTTGAGATCGAGATTGCAACGCTTCGCAATTTCCCATGAATTTGCCAGTGCCTCGGGCACATCGTCAAACAACGCGGCCATCTGCTCCGAGGTCTTGAGATATTGCTCTTCGCTGTAATGACGCGGCCTGTCCGGATCGCCCAAAGTGCGGCTCTCCTGAATACAGACACGAGCCTCATGCGCCTCAAAGTCGCCGGATTCGAGAAAGCGCACATCGTTGGTTGCGACCACCGGAACACTCATGCTGCTGGCAAGTCCAAGCGCACTATCAACGTACTCCGCCTCGCCGGAACGTCCGGTTCGCATTAACTCGATGTAAAAACGGTCACCGAAAACGCCGAGCCAGGCGGCCAGGCGTTTCTCGGCTACATCGTAATGACTGCTGATGAGGGCCCGGCCGACATCACCCTGCATCGCCCCTGATAGTGCGATAAGCCCTTCGCAACTCTCCTTCGTCAGCCATTCCCGCTCAGCCATCGGGGTACCACGATGCTGGCCTTCGAGAAAAGTCCTGGATAACAACGCCGTGAGGTTTCGATAACCGGTTTGATTCTGGCAAAGGAGCACCAATGCCGAAGGTCGGTCGATATCGTCGTGATCCGCTAACTTTAGATCAACGCCGACCAGCGGCTTGACGCCCGCGTCAAGCGCCTGCCGGCAGAACTTGACCATACCGAATAGATTGCCCTGATCCGTCAGCGCGACGGCCGGCATTCCCTCGGCGGCACACCGCTGCATCAGTGACGGAATCCTTACCGTGCTGTCGACGATCGAGTACTCGGTGTGCAGATGCAGATGTATGAATGGCTGATTCATGATGATCGGTCCATTCTAAACTCATCAATCAGTGAGCGTCATCGAACCGGGTGCAAGCACACGGAAAGGACGAAAACTACGACGATGTTGCTGACAGGGACCGAAGCGGTCGATGCGCTCGCGATGATCCACCGTGCCATATCCCTTGTGGCGGGCAAACCCGTAGTTTGGATAAATCCTGTCCATTTCGACCATGATCTGATCACGACAGACTTTGGCGACGATCGATGCGGCACTGATTGCGGCAATGCTCGCATCGCCGCGGACGATCGCCTCGCCTTCAATACGTTCGGTGCCAAAGGAGAGTTCGGGAAGTCGATTGCCGTCGACCTGAACAAATTGCGGCCTGAGTGGCAGCCCCAGGATGGCACGGCGCATTGCCAGAAGCGTGGCTCCAAGAATGTTCAGGCTATCGATCTCAGCCGCATCCGCCCAGGCAACCGACCAGGCCAGCGAGTGCAGCCGTATCTCGCGCGCAAGCTCGGATCGTCGCTTCGGTGAAAGTTTTTTAGAATCCCGCAAGCCCTCGATAGCCAGGTGATCATTCAGGATCACTGCACCTGCGACGACGGGTCCCGCGAGTGGCCCGCGTCCGGCTTCATCGACACCGGCAACCGCGTGTCCGGGCATCAGTTTTTTTCCGCCAGTTCGAGTATTACTTGCGCTGCCCGTTGTTGTGCGCCGCGGGCAAGTTCCGCGCGCAGAGCGATGAACTTTCGTTCTATTTCGACACGACGCTCGACATCGCTCAGTAAGTCGGAAACGGCCGCAGCAAGCGCCTCAGGAGTCGCCTTGTCCTGCAGGAATTCCGGTACCAGCGGCTCGTCGGTCAATAGATTGGGCATCGCAAAATACTTCACCTTGACGAGATTGAACCAGCTGTGCAAAAGGTGGGTCAACCACGATAGTCGGTATGCCGCGACCATGGGTTTGCCAAGGAGAGCAGTTTGCAGGGACGCGGTGCCGGAGGCGAGAAGAACGACATCGGCTGCCGCAATCGCGGATTGCGCATTGCCATCGATCAGTTTGATGTAATTACTGATGCCGGCATCTTGAACGCAAGCCTCGAATTCCCGTCGCAGCCTGGCATTTACCATCGGCGAGACGAATCGCAAATCTGGATTCTTTTCGACCAGACGGGCACAGGCGGCGGCAAAGACCGGCCCGAGCCTGGCGATTTCGTTGCTTCGGCTGCCCGGCATCACGGCAACGATATTGTTGGCTGTCAATCCCAGTTGCTCTCTAAGTGATGCGACATCCATGCTCGTATCAATATTGTCGGCGAGCGGGTGCCCGACGAATTCGGCGTCTACGTCGTGCGCCTCGTAAAATTTTTCCTCGAAGGGAAAAATGCACAATACCTTGTCCACCGCCTTCGCGACTTTTCTGACACGACCCGGCCGCCACGCCCAGACCGTCGGGCTGACGTAATGAACTGTGGTAATTCCGCGCTTTCTCAGTGTCTGCTCGAGTCGCAGGTTGAAATCCGGCGCATCGATCCCGACGAACACATCCGGCGGGTTGTCCGACCACCGTCTTATAAGGGAGCGGCGCAATCGCAGCAGCTTTGGCAGTACCTTAATGGGTTCAACAAGGCCCATCACGGCCAGAGACTCGGCATCCTCCCAGACTTCGAAGCCAGCTTCGCGCATTGCCGGTCCACCAACGCCCTCGAGACAAATGCCGGGGTGCTGCCTTTGCAATTCGCGAATGAGTCCCGCACCCAACTGGTCGCCGGACACTTCACCAACGACAATGCCGATACGAAGATTTCGCATATTCCGAGCCGGTGTTATCGCACCAAGCCGCGTTTGGACGTCTTGATCGACTCGAGAAATATGCCTAGCTCCGGCTGGTCGGCGACCAGGCCTTCGATCTCCACCGTCGCATCGGCGAGTTTCAGGCCGTTGCGATAAACAATCCGATAGGCATTCTTGATATTGCGAATCTGATCTTTGCTGAAGTCCCGCCGCTTCAGTCCCTCGCCGTTGATGCCGGCTGGCGCGGCCGGCAGGCCGAAAACCATTACATAGGCCGGCACATCCTGATTTATGCCCGAATACATGCCGAGAAAGCTGTGCGCGCCTATGTGGCAAAACTGGTGTGCGCCTGAGAATCCACCAAGAATTGCCCAGTCGCCGACATGTACATGTCCGGCAAGAGTCGTGTTATTCGCCATGATCGTCTTGTTTCCAATCTGGCAGTCGTGTGCTATGTGAACGTAGGCCATGATCCAGTTATCATCGCCGAGCCTGGTCACACCCTCATCGTCTACCGTGCCCCTGCTTATCGTGCAGTATTCGCGAATCGTGTTTCTGTCACCAACTTCGAGACGCGTGTCCTCACCCTTGTATTTCTTGTCCTGCGGATCGTCGCCAATCGATGCAAACTGATAAATATGATTGTTCTCACCGATGCGGGTCGGCCCGTTAATGACGACGTGGCTGTCGACTTTCGAACCGGCGCCAATTTCGACGCCCTCACCAATGATCGAATAAGGACCGATCTCTACATCCTCAGCGATCACGGCGCTTTCAGCGATTATCGCGGTCGAGTGGATCACACGCGTTTTTCCCCGGGGGCGCACATGATAACTGCGGATACGGCCTGCTTGCCGTCCACACTTGCAGAACAATTGAAACGCCACATGCCGCGGCGCTTTCGGGCGACGCTGACTTCCAATCGCAATTGATCACCAGGCACGACCGGACGACGGAATCGGGCCTCATCAACGGCAACGAGATAAAAGAGGTGACCAGCCTCGATGTCTTCAGAAGACAGGTTATAGAGAATGCCGCCGGCCTGCGCCATCGCTTCGATTATCAGAACGCCCGGCATTATCGGCCAGCCTTCGAAATGTCCCTGGAAAAACGGTTCGTTGATGGTAACGTTCTTGATGGCAGTTACCGAGGTACCGGGCTGACAGTCGATAACACGATCAACCAGCAGAAACGGATAGCGGTGTGGTAGCAGATTTTGAATCTGCAGGATGTCCAGGTTTCCTGAATCATCAGTCATTCTTCTGCCTTGGCCTCCAGTTCAGCGACCCGTTTCTCCAGAGTCTCGAGCCGTCGAAACCTTACGACCATGCGCTTCCAGTCCTTGTCTTTTTCGGCGCCGAAAGTGGCTGAATAGACGCCCGGCTCTTTGACATCCTTGGTAATCAGCACTTGGGGTGTAATGACCACGTCGTCACATACGGTCACATGTCCCACCACGCCTACCAGGCCCGAAATCATGCATCGCTTACCAATTCTGGCGCTGCCGGCGATTGCGGTCGGCCCGATTATCGCGGTATGTGCGCCGATGCGCACGTTGTGCCCGACCTGGATGAGGTTATCCAGTCGAACACCATCTTCAATAACCGTATCATCGATAGCGCCACAGTCAACGGCGGTGTTCGCGCCGATTTCTACGTCATTGCCGATCACAACACCGCCGACCTGAGGAATCTTTATCCAGCCTGAATCGTCGCGTGCGTGGCCGAAACCGTCAGAACCGACTATAGCGCCTGAATGAATGATCGTGCGTTCGCCGATTCGCACGTTTTTGACCAGCGTTGCGTTCGCCAGTAGTTGAGAAGCATTTCCGATGCAACATCGCCGGCCCACGACACAGCCGGCCGCGATATACACATCGTCTCCGATTGAGCAATCTTCTCCAATGACAACATTGGCAGAGACATGCGCACTGTCAGACACAGTCGCGCTTGCATCTATCTCGGCTGACGGATGGATCCCCGGCGAATGTGTGGCGGGTGGATGCAGGACACTCGCGATTCGTGCGTAGGTTGTGTAGGGGTCGTTGGAAATTAATGCAGCGACCGGACAATCACCGGCATCGGCCTCCGTAAGCACGACAGCAGCGGCCTTGGTAGCCTGCAATTGATCTCTGTAAGCGGGATTTGCAAGAAAACCGATGGACATCGGTGATGCATTTGCGAGCGTCGCGACACGGTCCACTCGGGTATCCGGATCGCCAAGCAAGTCACAGCCGAATTCAGTCGCCAGTTCTCCGAGGCTAGCCGGCATATTGCACCGTATTTGTCGGGTTACTCTGATCCGATTAAGAAGCCGCTATTGATTCGCCCCCGTCGCATTAAAATTGGCTTCCATTGCGCGTAATACGAGTTCCGTAATGTTTACAGCAGTACTCGCATACAAGACGCCGTCGCCAACAATGAGATCGTAGTTCGTCGTCTGCGCATAATCCTGCACTTCTTTCAGCAATGAACGTTGAAGCTGGCCGAGTTCTTCGTTACGGCGTAGATTCAGGTCCTCTCTGAACTCGGTCTGCAGACGGGTAACTTCGCGTTGCAGATCCCGAAGATCCTTTTCGGCGTTGCGGCGTTCCGTCTCGCCCATCACATCGAAATCGCGTCTTACCTTTTCAGTGAGTTCCTCCAATTCCGTTTGCTTGGCAACTATCACTCGTTGGCGCGGTGCGAACTCTTCCTGTAATGCGTCCATTGCTACTTTCGCCTGCGGCGCACGTTCCATCAACACCGGGACGTTGACGAAACCGACTTTCAATTCCTGCGCTACGGCGACCCCACTAAATATTGAAATAAGTGCAACCACCAGTGTTGCCTCAATCATTCGTTGTTTTGCAAAATTCATATAAAATTCCAACCCTTAAAACGCTTGACCAATGGAGAACTGAAAACCTTCGGTAACGTCTCCGTAAAATCTGTCGTTGCCTTTGAACTCATTGAGCGGCACCGCATAACTGAATCGAAACAGCCCCATTGGCGCAAGCCACTGAACCGCAATGCCGACGGATGTCTTCAATTCATCAAAATCCGGCTTGTATGTTACCGGACTGCCTAACTTATCAGTGAATGAGACCTCGCCGGTATTAAATACGTTGCCAATGTCGTAGAAGAAACTAGCTCGCGTGCTGCCGCTCCATTTCTGGGGAAGGGGGATTATAAGCTCAAGTTGACTTGCGACCAACATATTGCCGCCATAGGGGTTCCCAAAGCTGTCCCGGGGGCCCAACCAGGACTCTTTATAGCCGCGAACCGACTCCGGCCCGCCGCCGTAGAACTGCTTGAAGGGCGGTATTGCCGTGGTCTCGTTGAGCGCCTCACCATAGGCCAGCTCTGCGTTCACGCGGAAGGTCCACTTGCCGAAAAGCGGGAGGTATTTCGTATATTTGTAGCGCGCCGTCCAGTACTCGACCTCGCTGCCGGGCACCGTATAGTTGATGAAAAACTGTTGGCGGCTGCCCCGGTCAGCGAAGAGGCTCCTGTTGCGGCTGTCATAGCTCCAACCCAACAATAATTCGATAGTGTCGAACTGCGTGCCGAAAAATACCGCACCATTGCCGATATCCTGTATGAACGGATTGCCGTTGTTTGCCACCCATTCCTGCGCCTGAATAGTGCTCGATGTTGAGGAAAGAAGTTCGGCACTATTGTAAGTCAGACCGACATTCAGATTTTGAAATTCGGTTATCGGGTAACCGTACTCGAGCGTCGCGCCCGCATTCGTCGTCGAAAAATCGGATGAAGCTGAAGTGAACTGCGTTATATCGCGGTAGTTGAGTGCGATCGTTCTTCGCACGCCGTTCCGGGTCGTGTACGGGTCGGTATGTGAAAGGCTGTAGAGGGTCGAGAATTTGCCGGAATTCACCTGAAGCGCGACACGATTGCCGGAGCCGAGGAAATTGGTATGCACGATACTGCCGTTCAACATCAGTTTTTGTGCTCCGGAGTAACCCAGGCCACCACTGAACTGACCGGGCATGCGATATTCGATATCGAACTCGACGTCGACCATGTCCGGACTTCCCGGTACCGGAACATTTTCTACGTCGACCTTTTCGATATACGGGAGTCGCTGCAATCTGATCTTCGACCGCTCAATGAGTCGATTCGACAGGTAGGCGCCTTCGGCCTGCCGCATCTCGCGCCGTAGTACCTCATCGTCAACCTGATCAATATTCTTGAAAATAATTCGTCGGACATATACGCGGCTCTGCGGATCGATGAAAAATGTTACGGTCGCTTCCTTTTTCTCATGGTCAAGAACGGGGACCGGATCTACCTCTGCATTCGAATAACCCTGCTCGCTCAAACGAAACTCCATAAACTCTTTTGATTGAGTTAGCCGCTGCAAGTTGAATGTGTCGCCCGCCCGAGCGAGGATGAGGGCGCTGAGTTGCTCCTCGGGAATAACCATCTTGCCGACGACCTTGGTCTCGGAGATCGTGTACTCCTCTCCTTCGTGAATGCCGATCGTTACATAGATATCTTTCTTGTTGGGCGAGATCGCGACCTGGGTCGAATCGACGCGAAAATCCGCGTAGCCGCGGTCCATATAATAAGAGCGAAGCGTCTCGAGATCGCCGCCCAGCGATTCCTTTGCATAGCGGTCGTCCTGCCTGATCCAGGACAGCCAGTTGGCCGTGTCCAGCTCGAAGTTTTCACGGATATCCTCTTCCTCGAAACTGTGATTGCCGACGATGTTTACCTGGCGAATCTTCGCCCGGTCTCCCTCCTTGACTTCAATGCTGACCCGCACCGTGTTGTTCGGCCTGTCAATTACATCGGCATTGACGACCACTCCATACTTGCCGCGGTCATAGTACTGCTCTTTGAGAAACCCCTGAACCTCATCGAGAACGGATCGATCAAACGTTCGTCCACGCGCAAGGCCCACGCCGCGCAGTGATTCCATTAAATCCTCGGTCTTGATGTCCTTGTTGCCGTCAATCGTGAATTCTTCGATGGACGGTCGCTCCAGGACTGCAATGATCAGCGTGGAATCATCGCGCCGTGCCTCAATATCGTCAAAAAGTTTCTGTGTGTATAAAGCCCGAATCGCCTCCTCAATCCGGATCGCGTCGACTGTATCGCCGACGTTAATCGGCAGATAGTTGAATACCGTACCCTCGGATATTCGTTGCAGACCCTCAACGCGCATATCGCGCACGACAAACTCTTCGGCCAGGCTCGCGACAGGCAATGACAGACATATCAGCACGGCGGCCGTAGACAGCCACTGCCTGAACCGAAATTTAGTAACTCGCCCTTGCCTCATGATCTCTAGCCAAAAAATCGCGCGATATCGTTGTAGAAAGCAAAACTCATCAACAATAAAATTGCAAAAATACCAACCTGCTGACCCAGCAACTGTGCCCGGTCAGACAGTGGGCTGCCCTTGATCCACTCCACTGACTGATACACGATCTGGCCGCCATCGAGCATGGGGATCGGCAGCAAGTTTAATACGCCCAGACTGATACTGATAAGTGCAAGTATCGTCAGCACATAGGTAAAGCCGGCTCGGGCTGAATCGCCGACGAATTGCGCGATGCTGATCGGCCCGCTGATGTTCTTGATCGATACGGTGCGTGTAGCCATGTTCCACAACATGCGAGCCGTAAACGCCGTCTCCCGGGAGGTGCGTGAGAAGGACTCACCGATAGCCGCGACCGCACCGAATTTCTTCAGGAAGCGCGGCCCGACACCGATGCGGCCCTCGATGCCGTCCGCAGTTTCTTCGGCCGCGATATCAACATACAGAGTCTCCTGCCGACCGTCCCGGACAATCCCGAACGGCACGGTCCTGTCCGGCAACGCGACGATGACCGAGGCCATTTCGGTGAAAGTCGTGGTGCTCTCACCGTTGACGCTCACGATTCTGTCGCCTGGCCGCAATCCTGCCTGATCCGCGGCCGCCCCCGGCATCAGCATCTCGGCGATCGCCAGTGGCTGGCCTATTCGAAAACCCAGACCACCGAGCAGCAACCCCGGCTCCGTCAGCCTGGTTCTGTCGTCACCGACCTCAATGATCACGTTGCGCTCATTACCATGCAGGTCCTGAACGACGAGCGGCACCTCTCCCGTGGCAACCATTTCGTCAAGTATCGACAACAGGGCCGTGCCCCAGTCGTCAACCCGCTGATCGCCCACGGCCACCAGCAACTGATTCTGCTGCAATCCGGCCTCCGCAGCATAGGAATCCGGCTCGACCGGGCCTATGACGGGACGTAGTGTGGGGACCCCTTGCATGGACAAGACCCAGTACGCAACCACGGCAAAAAGAAAATTGAAAGCCGGGCCCGCGAGCAACACCGCAATCCTCGCAGGGATGGGCCGGTGATTGAATGCGCGGCCCTGGTCCGCTTCATCGACAGGCCCTTCCCGTTCGTCCAGGAATTTGACATAACCGCCGAGCGGGATGTTCGAGATGCAATATTCGGTGCGATCTGTGCCTGCGACCCTGGTCCAGAGCGGTTTGCCGAAGCCGATCGAAAACCTGAGCACCTTCATGCCGCACCAGCGCCCGACGATGTAATGGCCGAATTCGTGGACCGCAACCAGAATGCTGATCGCGACGATGAATGCGACTAGATTGATTAGTGCACCGCTCATAGATCGTCCATTTTCCGTTGCCGCATACTTAGGACTGAAGCCCGCAGGCACAGTTCCCGTAGCGTGAAGCCAACCGTGCAGCCTGGAGGGAGCATGATGAACACTCGCTGAATAGCCCTGGTCGTCACCTCAAGCCCACCCAGTTAGCGCCGAGCGCGAACAAGGGCGCAGCCGCAGTTACGCTGTCGATACGGTCGAGGACTCCGCCGTGTCCCGGAAACAGCCGGCCACTGTCTTTGACGCCTGCATTTCTCTTGAACATGCTCACGGTCAGGTCACCAATGATAGAGATAATGGCAACGGCGAGACAAAACGGCAGTAGTACCGCGAGGTCCGTCTCCAGCCACCGCGAACTTACGAGCACCAGCACGGCAGTGAGGAACAGGCCGCCGAGGGCGCCCTCCCAGGTTTTTCCAGGGCTAATATTCGGCGCCAGCTTGACCCTGCCAAATCGCTTTCCCACAAAATAGGCGCCGATGTCGGCCGCCCATACAAGAACAAGTACAAACAGCAACAGCGCCGGCTGCAGCGTGTGCAATGAAATAATCGCGACATAGGTCGGTATCAGCACGAGCACGCCACATAACCAACCCGCAGTTTTCGGAATCGGTGTCGGAAACATGAACACCCACAACAAGGCAACCAGCCACCAGGCCAATGCAGCTTTGAAGACCAATTCGACGATTCGTTCATCGACCAGGCCGACGACCGCAGCCAGCAGAACCGCGATCAGCCCGACATAGGCAATCCGCGCCCCTGTGGTCTCCAGTTTCAGAAATCCCGACCATTCCCAGGCACCGGCAAGCATCAACGCCGCAATGACTACTTTGACAGCAAGGGGCGGCATTACAAACAGCACGACGAGTAGTACAGCCAGTGCTATCAATCCTGTAATGACGCGTTGCTTCAGCATCTCAAACAACCTCGACCTGTTCGCCAGTGTGGCCATAACGCCGTTGTCGCAAGGCGTAATACGACAGCGCTTCGTCAAGTTCCTGCTCCGAGAAGTCCGGCCAAAGGCAATCGCAAAAATACAGCTCCGAGTAAGCAAGATTCCAGAGCAGGAAGTTACTAATTCTTTGCTCGCCACCCGTGCGAATCAGCAGGTCGGGGTCCGGAATACCGGACAACGCCAACTCCCTGGCAAATGCTTCGTCGCCGATATCCTCGAGCGACATTTGCTCGTCGGCTACCTTTGAAGCCAGCTGTCTCGCTGCGTTCACGATGTCCCACCTTCCGCCGTATGCCACAGCCACGATCAGGGTCAGGCCGCTGTTGTCCGCTGTCTGTTCTTCGGCTGCATCGATTCTGCCCACCAGTTTCGGCCTGAGTTGCCCTCGTGCGCCGACAAATCGAAGCTTTACATTATTACGATGCAATTCATCCAATTCTCGTTGCAACGCGTCCAGAAACAAGCCCATCAGGCGACTGACTTCTTCCTGGGGCCGTTGCCAGTTCTCACTGCTGAAAGCGAACAGGGTCAGATACCTGACGCCACGCCTGGCGGCGGATTCCACGGTCTCTCTTACGGATTTGACGCCGGCACGATGGCCTGCGTGGCGTGGCTGTGAACGGGCTTTCGCCCAACGGCCGTTGCCATCCATGATAATGGCGACATGCTGCGGCACGTCCATTCCCGTCGGATCGTTGGCTGCTATGTCAGATTCCTCCATTTGCGTCGCCCGCAAGGTCAGATC